>JADMIO011621121.1_pt1 | contig 21902 bp, 24 predicted proteins | sample 8958161 | NCBI WGS metagenome assembly JADMIO01 (sample SAMN16585339, study PRJNA669376) | soil metagenome | isolation source: Crop rotation soil | place: USA: Cullars Rotation, Alabama | collected 2011
GCGTGCATGTCGGGCGGAAACGGGCAGACCCGCCGCGCCTCCAGATCGACGTGCAGGAACATCAATTCCTGCGTCGCGGTCCGCGTTCCGGCATGGGAGCCGTCGAGCGCGTACATCTCGTGGCCGAGATGCATGCGCTTGGCGTCGATCGCGATGATCTGCGTCGCGACCCGCACCCGCGCCCCGACCAGCAGCTCGCGCTCGTAGAGATTGTGCGTCTCGGCGACAAACGTCCCGAGCTCGCGGTCGCGGCGGTAGTCGAGCCCCAGCCCCAGTACGTCGAACAGAAGATCGGTCGCCTGATCGAACAGCACCGTGTAATAGGCGAGGTTCATATGCCCGTTATAGTCGATCCACTCGGGCAGGACCTCGCCGCGGAACCGGTCGAACGGGGCGGGAATGCTCATCGCGACGCTCCAGACGAATCGGTGGCGCTTTTAGCAGGCAACCATGGAAGCAGGCGAGCGCCGATCGCAGCTCCCGGCTTTGAATCGCTTGCCGTACCGGCTGCTTCGGGAAAGCATTGGGCTTCCGTTGCTTCGGCGGCGCGGGTTTGTTAGAACGCGCCGGCGCGTGAAGCCGCGGGATCGGGCCCGGCGGCACGGATTTCCTCGCCGGCGATGAAGATCCTTACCTGCAACAGCAATCGGCCGCTCGCCGAGGCGATCTCGGCCTATCTCGGTCTGCCGCTCACGCGAGCCAGCGTGCGCCGGTTTTCCGACATGGAAGTGTTCGTCGAGATCCACGAGAACGTCCGCGGCGAGGACGTGTTCGTGATCCAATCGACCTCGTACCCGGCAAACGACCATCTGATGGAGCTGCTGGTCACGCTCGACGCGCTGAAGCGCGGCTCGGCGCGGCGGGTCACGGCGGTCATTCCGTATTACGGCTATGCCAGGCAGGATCGCAAATCCGGGCCGCGCACCCCGATCTCGGCCAAGCTGGTCGCCAATCTGATCACCACCGCCGGGGCCGACCGGGTCCTGACGATGGATTTGCACGCCGGCCAGATCCAGGGGTTTTTCGACATCCCGACCGACAATCTGATCGCTGCGCCGGTGCTCGTGAAGGACATCTGCGAGCACCATGCCGGCAAGGAGCTCGTGATCGTCTCGCCCGATGTCGGCGGCGTCGTGCGCGCCCGCCAGATCGCGCGTCGGCTCGACGCCGATCTCGCGATCATCGACAAACGGCGCGAACGCGCCGGCGTGTCGGAGGTCATGAATATCATCGGCGACGTGGACGGACGGCGCGCGATCCTGGTTGACGATATCGTCGACAGCGCCGGCACGCTGTGCAACGCCGCCGCGGCCCTGATCGACACCGGGGCCGAGGCGGTTTACGCTTATGTGACGCATGGCGTGCTGTCCGGCGGCGCGGTGGCGCGGGTCGCCGGTTCGCCGATCAAGGAGCTGGTGCTGACCGACAGCATCGTCGCGACCGAGGCGGTGCGCGTGTCGCACAACGTGCGCCAGCTTACGATCGCGCCGCTGATGGCCGAGGCGATCCTGCGCATCAGCGAGGAACGTTCGGTATCGAGCCTGTTCGATTGATTTTCGGCCGAGGCCGGGCGCCGCGGAGGCGTGCGCCCGGCCCGTCCGTCCCGGATATAGGAGTAAGAGAAAATGCCCGAAATGATCAACCTCAGCGCCGAGCCGCGATCACGGGCCGGCAAGGGTCCGGCGCGCGCGACGCGGCGTGCCGGGCGCGTTCCGGCAATCGTATACGGCGACAACAAGGAGCCGATGCCGATCAGCCTCGAACCGCGCGAGCTGGCCCGCGTTTTGGCGCGGCCCGGGTTCTTCAATCACATCGTCGAGATCAGCGTCGAAGGCGCGACGCACCGCACATTGCCGCGCGAGGTGCAATACCACCCCGTGACCGACGCGCCGCTGCACCTCGACTTTCAGCGGGTCGGGGCGGGGTCTCAGGTCACGGTCGCGGTGCCGGTCGTCTTTATCAACCAGGAACAGGCGCCGGGGCTGCGTCGCGGCGGCATCCTCAATGTCGTGCGCCACGAGATCGAGATGGTCTGCTCGGTGGACAGCATTCCCGAGCGCATCGTCGCCGACCTGACCGGGCTCGATATCGGCGACTCTCTGCACATCAGCGCGGTCGAATTGCCGGCGCAGGCCCGCCCGGTCGTTCAGGAGCGCGATTTCACGATCGCCAGCATCGCCGCCTCGTCGGCGGTGCGCGAGGAGGCGGCCGCGGCTGCGGCGACGGCGGCGATCACGCCGGAAGGCGAGGAAACGCCGCAGGGTTAGAAGGCCGGCGTTACCAGCTTCATGCGCCTCATCGTCGGCCTCGGCAATCCCGGTACCCGCTACGCCCGCAACCGGCACAATGTCGGCTTCATGGCGACCGAGGCAATCGCGCGCCGCTACGGCTTTCCGGCGTTCCGCAGCCGCTTCAAGGGCGAACTGGCCGAGGGAACCATTGCCGGCGAGCGGCGCCTGCTGCTGCGCCCGCAGACTTTCATGAACGCGTCCGGCGAGTCGGTCCTGGCGGCGATGAGTTTCTATAAGATCGCTCCCGGCGATATTGCGGTCATTCACGACGAACTCGACCTCCGGCCGGGCAAGGTCCGTGTCAAGCGCGGCGGCGGCAGCGCCGGGCATAACGGGTTGCGCTCGATCGACGCGATGATCGGGGCCGATTACTGGCGGGTGCGCATCGGCATCGGCCATCCCGGCATCAAGGAGCTGGTGCAGCCCTACGTGCTGCAGAACTACCTGCCGGACGAGATACGCTTTGTCGAGAAGCTGGCCGAGGCGATAGCCGAGACGATCCCGCTGCTGCTCGGCGGCGCGCCGGACGCCTTCATGAGCGAGGTCGCCCGTCTCTGCCCAGCGCCGGAACCGGCGTTGCCTATAAAAATCGGCACGATCGCGGGTGGCGGCTCAGTATGAATTGCAACGCTGTCGTTCCGAGGCGCGGTCCTGAGCCTTGGCAAGCGGCTGCGAACCCGGAGCCTGGAACACAGGCCTCAAAGGCTTAGCCTAAAGATGGGTGCTCATGCCTCACACCGTTAAACTGCATCGCGTTCTGGCAACCAAGCCGGAAAAAGTCTATCGCGCCTTTGTCGAAGCGGATGCGCTGGCAAAATGGCTGCCGCCCAACGGCTTTACCTGTACCGTGCATCATTTCGACGCGAAAGTCGGCGGCACGTTCAAAATGTCCTTTCGGAATTTCACGACCGGCGCCAGCCATTCGTTCGGCGGCGAATACGTCGAGCTCGTACCTCACGAGCGTCTCCGCTACACGGACAAATTCGATGATCCCAACCTGCCGGGACTGCTTGAGGTGACGGTGACGTTGAAGGAAGTGTCGGTCGGCACCGAACTGACTATCGTACAGGATGGCGTCCCGGACGTCATTCCGCCGGAAGCCTGCTACCTCGGCTGGCAGGATTCGTTGCGAAATCTGGCGCAACTCGTCGAGCCCGAAATCAATCAGTAGAGGGACCGGATCACGACGGAGCGCCGGATGTCCAGTCGCGAGGATCGTATCGACCGCCTGCTGCTGGCGCGGGAGATCGAGGAATTTCTCTATCGCGAGGCCGAGCTGCTCGACGAGCGCCGCTACCGCGACTGGTTGGCACTGCTCGCGGACGATATCCGCTACTGGATGCCGATGCGGCGCAACGTCAAATACGGCGAGTCCGAGCGCGAATTCACCCGCAGCCGAAGCGATATTAACTGGTTCGACGAGGGCAAGGAGACGCTGGAGCGGCGCGTCAAGCAGATCGAGACCGGTATTCACTGGGCCGAGGAGCCGGTCTCGCGCATTTCGCACCTGGTTTCGAACGTGCAGATCGTCGAGGCTGCGCCATCGGCCGCCGAGGCGCGCGAAGTCGCCGTCAGGTGCCGTTTCCTGATCTACCGCAACCGGGTCGAGACCGAGACCGACATCCTGGTCGGCAAGCGCGAGGATCTGCTGCGCCGCGTCGAGACGGAGGGCGGCGAGACCGACTGGCGCATCGCGCGGCGCCGGATCATCCTCGACCAGAACGTGCTGCTGAGCAAAAATCTAACGTTCTTTTTCTGATTGAGCAGGGCCGCGGAGGCCGTAACACGGCCGCACCGGGCCGAGAACGCCTTGAGAAACAGGGGCGGTCCGATTGAGCGCTGCCAGTGCATTGCCGGACTTCACAGGGCATGCCATTTAGATCAAGAGATATCGGATGGTTACGCATGGCGACAAACACCTACCAGTCTTCTCGCAAGGGTATCGTGAGCGAAAGGGTGCAAGCTAAGAACCCTGTCACGAATCGATACGTGAAAATTGATACGAAGACGGGGCGGATAATCGATCACAAAAAAAGCCCCGGCCCATACAAGGGAGTAAAAGATGTGACTCGGAAGAAGTAAGTGCCGCTTGTCTTTTCTCCCTTATCGGAGGACCTTCTGGATTCGCCCCCGAGGCGCCTCTTTCCAAAATGCGCATTTATCATGCGTCAGCTTGGGAACCCGCCCCAATTGGATTTGGCCATGAATGCAGAAGTGATTAGCTTCTTCCAACAGAGGCGATATCATTCGGTCGATGCAGATTACAGTACCGGGAGTAAAGACTACCTGGAGCGGATTCTGGGTTTGATCCGCGGTACGGGGTTTACCGTCGCCATTTTCTCTCATGAAACCCGACCCACCGCTATGGCGAACATCGCCTTGGAGCTTGGTTTCGCAGCAATGTGCGGGAAACCGCTCATAATTATCAAATCTCCGGAAGCGGCTGCGCCGTCCGATCTTAAACGTACAGACTGGATCGAGTATCAGGATAGCGACCTTCCTGGATTTCAGCGCAAGCTGGGGCAGGCCTTGGATGAAATCGAAGACCTATGCAACTGGGAACGCGATCTCCTGCAGGCCTCGTTAGCCGCGAGATCACCAGATTGCGCAATCGCTCTCGAACGAGCGAACAAAGGATTTCTATTGTCTGGAAACGAAAACTTTATCGAAGCTGCGGAAACGTTACTCAAAATCCTCACCAACATAGATGGGGACCACTCAATAGGCGATTTGGAAAGATTGCGGACGGAGATGCGGACATTCATGGAGCAAGCACGTGCGGCACTTTGACGTGGAAACGGGTTCTTATTCCTTTCCGAAACTCCGGATTCCAGCGGCAATGTACGCCCTGCGTTCTGCCTGACTTTTCTGGATCAAAACTGTGGGAGGAACGCCATGAGGACGCGCACACAGGGTTATCGCCCCGGTCTGGTCGATCTCGCTTCCGGGCAGATCAGCCGCGAGATTTTCGTCAACGACGCGATCTACGCCGAGGAGCAGGAGAAGATTTTCGCCCGCGCCTGGCTGTTTGTCGGCCATGAGAGCCAGATCCCGAACCCCGGCGATTATGTCGTCTCGTGCATGGGCGAGGAGTCGGTGATCTTGTGCCGCGACCGCGCCGATACGATCCATGTCTTCCTGAATTCGTGCCGGCATCGCGGCATGAAGGTGTGCCGTTACGACGAGGGCAATACGACCGTCTTTACCTGCCCGTATCACGGCTGGAGTTTCGGCACTGACGGGCGGCTGGTCGGGGTGCCGTTCTTCCGCGAGGCGTATCATTCGAAGCTCGACCGCGCCAAATGGGGCCTCGTCGAGGTCGCACAGCTCTGCAACTACAAGGGCGCGATCTTTGCGACCTGGGATAAGGAGGCGCCCTCCTTCGCGGAATATCTTGGGCCCTTCACGCGGTTTCTCGATCTGCAGCTCGACGGCTGGGACGGGCGCGAGGGGCAGGCCGAACTGTTGTGCGGCGTGCAGAAATGGCGCGTGCCGTGCAACTGGAAATTCCCGGCTGAGAATTTCAGCGGCGACACCTATCATAATATCAGCCACCGCTCGGTCGATCTCGCCGGCATCGGCCCGTCAGGGAGGAGCCGCCGCGATCTAGGCGAGCGCGATGTCAGCCGCAAATTGCACGTCTGCATCCCCGACCGCGGCCACCAGACGATCCTTTATGTCATGCCGCAGGGCATCGATACGCCGGTCGCGTATCAGAACGCGCCGATCGTCTCGGAGTATTTCACCCATTGCGAGGCCGAGAAGCGGCGGTTGCGCGGCGAGGAGGCAAGGCTGGTCGGCGCGCCCGGCGAAATCTTTCCGAACACGGCGCTGTTGTCGCGCCAGCCGCGCACGATGGGGGTGTGGCATCCGCGCGGCCCGAACGAGACCGAATGCTGGCGCTATTTCTTTGTCGATCGCGACGCGCCCAATGAAGTCAAGGAGTTCCTGCGCGACTATTACATCCGCTATTCCGGCCCGGCCGGCATGACCGAGCAGGACGACATGGAAAACTGGAATTACGCGCACGCCGCCAGCCGCGGCACAATCGCGCGGCGCTACCCGTACAGCTACGAGCAGGGCATCGACACGGCGGTGCGCGACTACGAGTTCCAGGGGATGCGCATCCCGGGCGAGGTTATCGACATCACCGAGGTGCAGTCGAGCGAGCAGCCGATGCGCAACCTCTATCGCCGCTGGGCCGAATTCATGGAAGCCGACAGCTGGGACCAGCTCGCCACCTGGCGCCCTGGGGCAAAAGCTGGGGCACGGGCGGCGGCGGAGTGAGCGACCCGATCAATATCCGCACGCTGGTTCCCGGTACCAGGATCGTACTGGCCGACGGCGCCGTCGCCGAGATCGTCTCGAACCCGGCGGACGGCGTCTGGCTGTTCGCCCGCTATCTTGAAGCCCCGCGCGACCCGGCGCTGGTCGGCCAGGAGGAAATGGTTTTCGCGCAGGATGTCGTCGCGGTACGGCCGGCCGGCTAGAGCCTGACCGGCTCAGATCGAAGCAATCTGACCCGATCTTGCTCTAAGCCTCGGAAGCGGCAGTCTCATAGCGGATTTCGAGCACCTCGATCGGCTCGACGCCGTGCGGGGTGCGCAGTTCGACGACATCGCCTTCGTGCGCTTTCAGCAGCGCGCGGGCGATCGGGGAAATCCAGCTGACCCGGAAGCGGTCGGGATCGACCTCGTCGATGCCGACGATCGTGACCGTCTTCTCGGCCCCGTCGCTTGCGGCGTAGATCACCGTGGCGCCGAAGAACACTTGGTCGCGCCTTGTCTGCCGGGAAGGATCGACGATTTCGGCGCTCTCCAGCCGCTTGCTCAAAAACCGGATGCGCCGGTCGATCTCGCGCAGCCGCTTCTTGCCGTAGAGGTAATCGCCGTTTTCCGAGCGGTCGCCGTTGCCGGCGGCCCAGGATACGATTGCGACCGTTTTCGGCCGCTCCTCGTTCATGAGACGGCGCAGCTCGTCCCGCATCCGGCGATGCCCTTCCGGGGTGATGTAATTCTTGACGCCTTGCGGGATAACCGGCGCGTCGTCCGGCGGATCGGCCGCGTCGCCGTCGCTTTCCCGGACAAAAGCCTTGCTCATCAGACAACCCCTTCGGCGCGCAACGCGGCAATATCGCCCGCGCCATAGCCAAGTTCGCCGAGGATCTGCTCGGTGTGCTCGCCGAGCAGCGGGGCCGGACGGCGATAGGTGCCCGGTGTTTCCGACAGTTCGATTGGGGTCGGGGCCAGCGGCACGGTCTTCTCCAGGCCGGGATAGTCGCGCTCTTCGAGCAGGTGCGCGGCGCGGATATGGTCGTCGTCGAGCGCCTGCGTTGGCGAATAAACCTGGCCGGCGACGATATTGGCTTTTTCGAGTTCGGCGAGCGCCTCCTCGCAGCTCCGCGCGGCGCACCAGGCCGCCATCCGGTCCGAGATTTCCTCGCCGCGATCGGCGCGGCCCTGGTCGTCGGCGAAGCGCGGATCGTCGAGAAACGCCTCCGCGCCGACCATGCGGCACCAGCGCCGGAACATCGGCTGGCCGATCACGGTCGCGACGATCCAGCCGTCTTTTGTGCGATAGTAATCGGCAGGCGCGGAGTTGAAGCCGCGATTGACCGTCGCGACCCGGTTCGCCTGGGTCAGCGCCTGCTCGATCAGAAGCGAATTGGCGAACGCCACGGCGGTGCGCAGCAGCGCACCCTCGACCTTCTGGCCCTGCCCGGTCTTGCCGCGCTCGTAAAGCGCCGCCATCGTGCCGAAGGCCGAGAGACACGCGGTGCCGAAATCGACCCACGGCACCTTGCTCGCGATCGGCTGCTCCGGAAAGCCGGACAGATAGACGGCGCCGCTCATCGCCTGACCGATACCGTCGAAACCGTGCTTGTGGCTGAGCGGGCCGCCGGCGCCGAAGCCGGTCACCGTGGTCAGGATAATGTCGGGCTTTGTCCGCCGTAGAGAGTCGAGGTCGAGGTCGAGCGAGCGCAATACCGAAGGCGGCAGGTTGGCGACGACGACATCGGCGGTCGCGACGAGCTTTTTGACGATCTCGCGGCCCTTCGGGGCGGCCGGGTCCAATGTCATGCCGAGCTTGTTGCGGTTCATCGCCAGGAACATCGCGCCGCCGCCCTCGGAAGACGCGCCGACCGGGATAAACGAGCGGTCCTCGCCGCCGCCGATCCGCTCGATGCGGATCACCTCGGCGCCGAGATCGCCCAACAGCGCGGCGCAGAACGGCCCGGCAATATAGCGGCCGAAATCGAGCACGCGGGTTCCGTCGAGTACGCCGGCCAAGAATTCCTCCCCTGCCTCGAAACCGCATTGTTCCCGTAAAGAGCACCGCGGGAACATAAGAGGCCCCCGCTCGCCTTGTCCAGGAATGGGGAGGAGACGGCGCGCCCGTCTATAGTGGCATTCCCTTGGCAAGGCGGGGCCGGTCGCCCAGGAGCCCCATCGCGTGCTGCATCAGAACGCGCTTCATCGGCGGCATCCGGTGGACGATCGCGAGCCCGACGTCGCGGGCCAGGCGCAGCGGCGCGATCGTGTTGGAGAACAGGCGGTTGAGGCTGTCGGTAACGGCGGCGAGCAGCAGCGCGTCGGCACGGCGCCAGCGCTGGTAGTTTTCGAGCAGCGCGTCGTCGCCGATGTCGAGACCGAGACGGCGGCGATAGACGATCAGCTCGGCCAGCGCCGCCACGTCGCGGATGCCGATATTGAGGCCCTGGCCGGCAATCGGGTGGATCACGTGCGCCGCCTCGCCCACAAGCGCGAGGCGGCGCGCGACATATCGATCCGCCTGCATCAGCGCCAGCGGATAGGTCCAGCGCGGCCCGACCGGCTCGATCGCGCCGAGAAACCCGCCAAAGCGGGCGCGCAATTCGGCGGCGAAGTCGGCTTCCGGCAGCGCCAGCAGGCGCGGCGCGAGATCGGCATGTTCGGTCCATACGATCGAGGAACGCCCGCGCGGGATTCGGCCGGGAGAGGCCGGTTCGTCGGTCATCGGCAGGATCGCGAACGGGCCGGCGGGCAGAAAATGCTCGACCGCGATGCCGGCGTGCGGGCGCTCGTGCGCGACGGTCGTAACGATACTGGTCTGAGGGTAGCGCCATTCGGTCGCACGGATGCCCGCGGCATGGCGCAGCGGCGAGTCTTTCCCGTCCGCGGCGGCGACGAGCCGGGCGCGCAGGCGCGTGCCGCCGTCGAGCGCGATCTCGGCGCCGGTTTCGGTCGCGTGCATCGCGACGACACGGCGCCCGCCGATCAACCTGAGGCTCGGCAGGGTGCGGGCGCGGTCGAGCAGCACGCGGCGCAGGACACGGTTCTCGACGATATAGCCGAGCGGCATCGAATCGCCGTGATCCGGGATCAGCTCGCGGCAATCGTAATGCAGGAACAGCGGAGAGTTGTCGTCGGCGATGCGTATTTCGCGGATCGGCCCGGCGTCCGGGGCGATATCCGGCCAGAGGCCGAGCGCGTCGAATACCAGCCGGGAGCCGTAGGCGATCGCCGAGGTGCGCCCGTCAAAGCCGCGATCGAGCATCGAATCGGGGTCCTGCGGATCGACGATCGCGACCGGAAGCCCGGCCCCGGCGCAGGCAACGGCGAGCAGCATCCCGTTCAGCCCGGCCCCGGCAATGAGCAGCTCGGCATCATCGGCCATGTGGCGAAGATGGCCGCGCGCGAACGCCGAGTCCAGCGACGGCAGCGTGGCGGGGCGTGCTTCCGCGCGGCCGGGGGATGGCGTAGTCTCGCCCGCGATACCGTCGGACACGACCATAGAGAACCCGCGTGCTCAACCCGCTTCTCGATACCCTCTCCGACTACCCCTTCGAGGCGTTGCGCACGCTGTTGAACCCGGTGACGCCTGTTATCAACGACCCGCCGATCATCATGTCGCTCGGCGAGCCGCAGCATCAGCCGCCGGCGCTGTTGACCGAGACGCTGATGGCGCACGCGCACGAGTGGAACAAATACCCGCCGATGGCCGGCACGCCGGAATTGCGGCAGGCGATCGCCGACTGGCTGACAAGGCGCTACCGGCTGCCGGACGGGGTCGTCGATCCCGACCGGCACATAGCGAATCTGGGCGGCACGAAGGAGGGGTTATACCTTTTTTCGAGCCTCGTCGTGCCGCGCGAGAAGGCCGGAAGGCGGCCGGTCGTGCTGGTGCCGAACCCGTATTACCTCGTCTACAACGGCGCGGCGACAATGGCCGGGGCCGAGGCGGTGTTTCTCGACGCGACGGCCGAAAACGGGTTCATGCCCGACCTCGCCGCGATCCCGCGCGAGACCTGGGAACGCGCCGCGCTGTTCTATCTGTGCTCGCCGGCCAATCCGCAGGGCACCATCGCTGAAATAGATTATCTGAAACAGGCAATCGATCTGGCCCGGCGCTACGATTTCGTGCTCGCGGTCGATGAATGTTATGCCGAAATCTGGGACCGGGCGCCGCCGCCGGGAGCGCTCGAAGCCTGCGCCGCGCTCGGTGACGGGTTCCGCAATGTCGTCGTGTTCCATTCGCTGTCGAAGCGGTCGAGCGCGGCGGGGCTGCGCTCCGGCTTTGTTGCCGGCGACCCGGCGCTGATCGGTCATTTCAAGCATCTGCGAGATTATGGCGGTTGTCAGGTGCCGTTGCCGATCCAGGCCGCCGCCGCGGCGCTGTGGCGCGACGAGGCGCATGTCGAGGAGAACCGCACCCGCTATCGCCGCAAATTCGACATCGCCGAGGCCGCCCTCGCCGGCCGATTCGGCTTCTACCGGCCGCAGGGCGGGTTCTTTCTGTGGCTCGATGTCGGCGACGGCGAAGAGGCGGCGCTGCGCCTGTGGCGCGAGGCGGCGGTGCGGGTGCTGCCGGGCGGCTATACGGCGCGCGCCGCGGCGGGGCGCGCCAATCCCGGGGCGCGCTATATCCGCCTCGCGATCGTGCACGACGAAGCGACCCTCGAGACCGCCTTTGCCCGGATTGCGCGCGTGCTGTAGCTCGGGGTCAGCCCGGTGATACAAAGCAGGCGGCGCGACGGTGGGGGCCGGCGCGCCGTCGGGTTCGGAACCAGGGGCCGGGGGGATGGCCAGAACCGCATCGATGTCGATTTCCGGCTGGCACCGGGTGGGCCGGCGCGGCGGCGCGCTGCTGCAGGCCACGACGCGACAGCTGCTGCCGGCGCTCGGCATAGCGCTGATTGTCGCAAGCGTCCTGTTCTGCCTCGCGTTGCTAACCTATTATCCGGGCGATCCGTCGCTCGATGCGGCCGCCGCCGCGCCGCCGCGCAACTATCTCGGGCCCAGCGGGGCGGTGCTGGCCGATCTGCTGCTGCAGTATCTCGGGTTCGCCGCCTATCTGCTGCCGGCCGTGACATTCGGGTGGGCCTTCGGGCTGCTGCTGCAGCATCCGATGCGCCGGCCGCTTCGCAAGCTGCTGCTGCTGCCGGTCATGCTCGCTCTCGGCGCGGCGGCATTGGCGATCCTGCGCTCCGACGCGGCGCTGCCCGGGGCCGGCGGCGTGACCGGCTGGCTGCTGCTGGGTCTGGTCGAGCGGGCCGGGCTCGGCATGCTGGAGCTGCCGCTGGCGATGATTGCGGCGGCGCTGGTCGGGCCGCTGCTGTTGTCGATCATCGGCTTGTCGGCCGGCCAGTGGCGCCTGCTCGGCAGCGGCGCGGGACGCGGCGCCGGCAAGCTCGCTGTCGTGTCGGGACGCGGCTCGGCGGCGCTCGGCGGATTGCTGGTGCGGTCGTTGCAGGCGGCGCGCCAAGCCCGGCAGGAGCCAGCCCTCGACCGTGCCGGTTCGCGCGCAATGGGCACAATGGAAGATCAGCCGCGGCCCCGCGCAGTTGTGACCCCGCTGCCGCAGCGGCGCGAGCCGCAGATGACCCGTCCCGATATGGGCCCGTCGGCGACGATCCCTGCCGCGGGTGATGGCCCCACGCCGGAATCCGACAAGGGGGGTCGGCTGGTGCGGCTGGTGTTGCCGCGCGGAAAACCGGCCTCCCCGGCGTCGCGGTCCGAACAGGAGGCGCGTCCGGCGGCCGGTTTTGCGGCAGCGGCAGCACCGGAGCCGGCCCTGCCCTCGCTCGGATTGCTGACCAACGCGCCGCCAGGACGCACCGAGGCGGTCGACGAGGAGGCGCTGGCCCGGAATGCCCGCATGTTGGAGACGGTCCTGGAGGATTACGGCGTGCGCGGCCAGATCGTGCAGGTGCGGCCGGGTCCGGTCGTGACGCTGTACGAGCTGGAGCCGGCGCCGGGGATCAAGGCGTCGCGTGTCATCGGCTTGGCGGACGACATCGCTCGCTCGATGAGCGCGATCTCGGTGCGCGTCGCGGTCGTGCCGGGCCGGACTGTGATCGGCATCGAACTGCCGAACCGCAAGGCGGAGACCGTCTTTTTGCGCGAGCTTCTGGCATCACCGTCCTTCGAGAAGCATGGGGGGCGGCTGGTGCTCGCGCTCGGCAAGGACATTTCGGGAGAGCCGGTCATCGCCGATTTGGCGCGCATGCCGCATCTGTTGATCGCCGGCACGACCGGGTCGGGCAAATCGGTCGGGATCAACACGATGATCCTGTCGATCCTGTACCGGATGCCGCCCTCGACGTGCAAATTCATCATGATCGACCCGAAAATGCTGGAACTGTCGGTCTATGACGGCATCCCGCATTTGCTGTCGCCGGTCGTCACCGACCCGAAAAAGGCGGTCATGGCGCTGAAATGGACCGTGCGCGAGATGGAGAGCCGCTATCAGAAGATGTCGCGGCTCGGCGTGCGCAATATCGACGGGTTCAACACCAGGCTGCGCGAGGCGGCCGAGAAGGGCGAGAGCCTGACCCGCAAGGTGCAGACCGGGTTCGACGCCGAGACCGGCGAGCCGATCCTCGAGGAACAACCGTTCGATGCCAGCGAGTTGCCGCTGATCATAGTCGTCGTCGACGAAATGGCCGATCTGATGCTGGTCGCCGGCAAGGAGATCGAGGCGGCGGTGCAGCGTCTGGCGCAGATGGCGCGGGCCGCCGGCATTCACCTGATCACCGCGACGCAGCGCCCCTCGGTCGATGTCATCACCGGCACGATCAAGGCCAATTTCCCGACCCGCATCAGCTTTCAGGTCACCTCGAAGATCGACAGCCGCACGATCCTCGGCGAAGGCGGCGCCGAGCAGCTGTTGGGGCGCGGCGACATGCTCTACATGGCCGGCGGCGGGCGGGTGACGCGGGTGCACGGCCCGTTCGTCTCGGACGAGGAGGTCGAGCGCGTCGTGTCATTCCTCAAGGCGCAGGGGGCGCCGAACTATATCGACGACATCACCGAGGACGACGGCGGCGCGTCCGGAGAGGTGTTCGGCGGCGACGAGGAGAGCGGCTCGGGCAACGAGCTGTACGACCAGGCGGTCGCGCTGGTGACCCGCGAGCGCAAGGCCTCGACCAGCTTTGTCCAGCGTCACCTGCAGATCGGCTACAACCGCGCCGCCAAGCTGATCGAGCGCATGGAGAGCGAGGGCGTCGTCAGCGCCGCCAACCATGTCGGCAAGCGCGAGGTGCTGGCGCCCCCACCGCCGCGGTAGCCGAGCCGGCATTTTTCTTTGGCCGAGAGGCGCGGGCGGGAATGGCCTTCCAGATTGTCCTGGCTCCCGAAGCCGTGGACGATCTGCGCCGCCTCAAAGCCGCCATTCGAGCAGCCCTGCGCGATGCGCTCGAAGTCCATCTGCGGCACGAGCCGACAAGGACGAGCCGCAGCCGCCTCAAACGGTTGCGAGGGCTGAGTCGTCCGCAATACCGGCTTCGGGTCGGGGAGGTGCGAGTGTTCTATGATGTAGACATTGCGGGTGAGGTGGTTGAAATCCTCGCAATCGTCGCCAAGGCGGAGGCCGATCAATGGCTGGCAGAGTTCGGAGAGCCCGAGTAAGGCAAGTCCCCGTGTCGGAACTCGAGGAAGATTTTCCGCACTTCCTGCGCGAGGCGGCGAAACAGGAGATTGTGATCACCCGCGACGGAAAACCGGCTGGCGTGCTGATCGGCTTCGCATCCGAGGACGACTGGTTCGATTATCGGCTCGAAAATGATCCACGGTTTCTCCGCCGGATCGAGCAGGCGCGCGCCAGCCTGCGCTCCGGCCGGGGCGTGCGGCTGGAGGATCTCGATCCAGAGTGAGGTCGTGCTCACAGCGATCTCGTCTGAACTTGGCGTGAGGGATGCCGTGGCGTGAGCATGTGGGGGCAGGTTTTCGCGCCGATCCATCCGGACGGGTGGAAGTTCGTCGCGATCGCCGCGGTCGTGACGCTGGTGCTGTTTCTGCTATGGTCGCCGGCCGGGTGGCTCGGGGTAATCGCGACCTTGTGGATCGCGTATTTTTTTCGCGATCCGTGGCGCGTGACGCCGACGCGGCCGGGGGTGATCGTCAGCCCGGCGGACGGCATTGTCGTCGCAATCGCTCCGGCGCCGCCGCCTCCAGAACTCGGCATGGGCGCCGACCCGGTGCCGCGCATCAGCATCTTTCTCAACCTGTTCGACGTGCATGTCGCGCGCACGCCGGTAGGCGGAAGGGTCGCTGCGCGGCGCTACACGAAAGGGCTGTTCGTCAACGCCAGCCTCGACAAGGCGAGCAGCGACAATGAGCGGCTCGCAATCCGCATCGCGCCCCCCGACGGACAGGTGATCAACCGACCGGACATCGCCTTCGTGCTGATCGCGGGGCTGGTCGCGCGGCGGATCGTCTGCCCGGTCTATGAGGGGCAGCTGCTCGGACCCGGCGAGCGGATCGGCATCATCCGCTTCGGCTCGCGCGCCGACATCTATTGTCCGCCGCCCTATCTGCCGCTGGTCGCGGTCGGACAGCGCACGATCGCCGGCGAAACCGTGCTCGCCGACCGCAACGCGGTCGAAGCGGAGCGCGGCGGGGTGGCGCATTAAGCTCGCCTGACGCTAGACTGACGGCGCAGGGATTGACGGAAGGGACAGGGGATGCGCTCCGCCCGGATGCGGATTAGACGGCCGCGTGTGCGCCGGATCGCACCGTTCTCGGTCAACCGCATGGTGCCGAACATCCTGACTCTGCTGGCGTTGTGCGCCGGGATGACGGCAATCCGTTTTGCGGTGAAGGGCCAGTTCGAGTATGCCGTGTTCGCGATCATCGCAGCCGGCGTTTTCGACGGGCTCGACGGCCGCCTCGCACGCCTGCTGAAGGCCACATCGAGCTTCGGAGCCGAACTCGACAGCCTGTCCGACTTCATCAGCTTCGGCGCGGCGCCCGCCATCGTGCTCTATCTATGGACGATGTCCGGGCTGCGGAGCATCGGCTGGGCGATGGTGCTGTTCTACGCGGTCTGCTGCGCGCTGCGGCTGGCGCGGTTCAACACGCAGCTCGTCGCCGAGCCGCCGCCATGGCGCTCGAATTTCTTCAGCGGTGTCGCCGCGCCGGCGGGGGCCGGGCTGATCATGGTGCCGATGTTCGCCAGTTTCGAATGGGGCCACTGGCTCGCGCGCTCGCCGATCCTGAACGCGGTATGGATCGGGATCGTCGCGTTGCTGATGGTCAGCACGATCCCGACATTTTCGCTGAAGCGCATCCGCATTCCGACCCATCACGTGATACCGACGTTGCTCGGGGTCGGGCTGATGACGGCATTTTTGACGACGGCGCCCTGGGTGACGCTGATCCTTGTCGGGGTCGTCTATGTCGGATCGATCCCGCTGACCGTGCGGGCCTCGCACCGCTTGCGCCGCGAGTATCAGGCGCGGCAGGACCTGGCGGCCGAGACGAGACAGCCGGGGCCGGCCGGACCAGCCGCCTGGCCGGCCCCGCCTGTACCGCCCGTCGCTTCCGATACCGGCGCGCCCGCCTCCGAATGGCGGCATGAGCGGCACACGCCCCCAGAGCCACATCGATGAGCGAGCCACGGCGATGAGCAAGCCACAGCAATGAGCACGAAGCTGAGCTATGTGCATGGCGCGAGCGACACGGCGCTGATCGGCGAGACGATCGGGGTTGCGTTCGACCGCACCGTCGCCCGCTACGGGGACTGCCACGCACTGACCGTGCGAACGCAGGGGGTACGCTGGACCTATCGCGAGCTGGGCGAACGGGTCGATGCGTTCGCGGCGGGGCTGCTGGCTCTAGGCTTCAAGCCCGGCGAACGGGTCGCGATCTGGGCGCCGAACTGCGCCGAATGGGTCGTGACGCAATTCGCGACTGCCAAGGCCGGGCTGATCCTGGTCAACATCAACCCTGCCTACCGCCTTGCCGAGTTGGAATACGCGCTGAACAAGGTTGGCGTCGCCGGCATCGTCACCGCGACCGCGTTCCGGACCAGCGATTATGTCGGGATGCTGAACGCGCTGGCGCCGGAACTGGCGAGCGCAATGCCGGGACGGCTGCGGGCCGAGAAGCTGCCGTCCCTGCGGACCGTGATCCAGATCGGCGGCCCGGCCGCGCCGGGCATGATCGCGTTCGACGAGGTCGCTTCGATGGGCGGCGCAGCCGAGCGCGCGCGCCTCGCCGAACTGGCCGAACGGCTGCAGTTCGACGACCCGATCAACATCCAGTTCACATCGGGCACGACCGGGACACCGAAGGGCGCGACGCTGACGCACCACAATATCCTCAACAACGGCTTCTTTCTCGGCGAGGCGATGCGCTACAGCGAGCGCGACAAGGTTTGCATCCCGGTGCCGCTGTACCACTGTTTCGGGATGGTGATCGGCAATCTCGCCTGCGTGACGCACGGTTCGGCGATGGTATTTCCCGGCGAGGGGTTCGATCCGCTGGCGACGTTGCAGACCGTTGCCGAGGAACGCTGCACGTCGCTTTACGGCGTACCGACGATGTTCATCGCCGAATTGCAGCACCCCGAATTCGACGGCTTCGATCTGTCGAGTCTGCGCACCGGCATGATGGCCGGCTCGCCGTGTCCGATCGAAATCATGCGGCAATGCATCGAGAAGATGCACCTGACCGAGATGACGATCGGCTACGGCATGACCGAGACCAGCCCGGTCAGCACCCAGACCGCGATCGGCGATCCGATCGAGAAGCAGGTCGCCACGGTCGGCCGCGTGCATGCGCATGTCGAGGTCAAGATCATCGACGCCGAGGGCCGTATCGTGCCGCGCGGCACCCCCGGCGAATTCTGCACCCGCGGCTATTCGGTGATGCTCGGGTACTGGGATGATCCGGAGCGCACGGCGGAGGCGATCGACCGCGCCGGCTGGATGCATACCGGCGATCTGGCGACGATGGACGACGAGGGCTATTGCAACATTGTCGGCCGCATCAAGGACATGGTGATCCGCGGCGGCGAAAACGTCTATCCGCGCGAGATCGAGGAATTTCTGTACCGCCATCCGAAGATCCAGGACGTGCAGGTGTTCGGCGTACCCGATGAGCGCTTTGGCGAGGAGATCTGCGCCTGGGTCATCCTGCACGCCGGCGAGCGCATGGAGGCGGAGGAGCTGCGCGCCTTCTGCGAGGGGCAGATCGCGCATTACAAGATTCCGCGCCATATCCGCTGTGTTGAGGAGTTTCCGCTGACCGTGACCGGCAAGGTGCAGAAATTCGTCATGCGCGAGCGGATGATCGCTGAACTCGGCGTGCGCGAGCGCGCCACAGCGTAAAGTTCGAAACGAGAGGAGACACGATGCATTGCTTCAATCTAAAGACCGAGGAGAAGTTCGACCCGAAAAAGCATGTCGAGCGCGTGCTCGGCCGGGTCGCCGAGGGCGATGTCACGGTGGCGTGCTGGGAGCCGGGACAGGTCAGCCCGTACCACTGCCACCCGCACGCGACCGAAATCTATTTCTGCTTCGAGGGCGGCGGCGTGATGAAGACCCCGACCGAAACGGTCGAGGTCGTGCCGGGATCGTTTGTCGTGCATCCGCCGGGCGAACTGCACGAATGGAACACCGGGCCGAAACGCACGCTGCTGTTCCGGGTGCGCTATGGCAGCGAGTTTTCCGGCCGTACCAAGGAATGGCCGAGCAACCCGGACTGGAAGCCGCGGCCGGAGGATGCCGAGTATTTCAAGGCGGGGTGACGCGATGAGCAATCAAGAGGAGGGGTTCGGCTTCGCGCCGGAGCACGACGCGCCGATCCCGTATATGACGCGGATACGCGATTATTATCAGGCGCTCGGATACGGGGCACCGTATCGCTGGGCGCATTACGCCGAGGTGCCGTTTGCGCCGCTCAAAAAGCCTTTGGCCGAGAGCCGGATCGGGCTGATCACGACGGCAGCGCCGTACCAGCCGGACAAGGGCGATCAGGGGCCGGGCGCGCCGTATAACGGCGCCGCCAAGTTCTACCAGGTCTATTCCGGAGAGACCGATCGCGATCACGATCTCCGCATCTCGCATATCGGATACGACCGTGCGCATACGACGGCCGAGGACAGCAATACGTGGTTTCCGTTGCCCGCGTTGCGCCTTCTCGCCGAATCCGGGCATATCGGCGAGGTCGCGCCACGCTTTCACGGCGCGCCGACCGACCGCAGCCACCGCGCGACGTTGCACCGGGATTGCCCGGAGCTGCTGAAGCGGGTGTGGGAGGATAAGGTCGACGCCGTCATTCTCGTCGCGGTTTGACCGGTGTGCCACCAGACCGTGAGTCTGGCCGCCCGTCACCTCGAAGAGAACGGCATCCCGACCGTGGTCATCGGATGCGCCAAGGACATCGTCGAATATGTCGGCGTTCCGCGTTTTCTGTTCAGCGACTTTCCGCTCGGCAATCCGGCGAGCCGACCGCATGACCCGAAATCGCGGATGCTGACGCTAGAGCTTGCATTGCGGGTTCTCGAAGCAGCGCCGGTGCCGCGCACCACCGTGCAGTCGCCCTTGCGCTGGAGCGCCGACCCGGCCTGGAAGCTCGATTTCTCGAATATCGCCCGGCTGTCGCCCGAGGAGATCGCGCGCCGCCGTGCCGAGTTCGACCGGCAAAAGGAGATCGCGAAGACAATCCGCACCAAGCCGCAGGCGGCGGAATAACCGCCTTCGCGTTTATCGCGCCGAGCGCGGCGTCACCGGATGGAGGCGGGCGGCGGCGCGGCGGGTACGCCGCGCCAGGCTTCGAGCAGCGTGAACGCGATCGCCACCAGGGTCGGGCCGATGAACAGGCCAAGAAAGCCGAATGCGACAAAGCCGCCGAACACGCCCAGTATCGTCAGGCTCAATGGCATCGCCACGCCGGCGCCAATCAAGAAGGGCTTGATGAAGTTGTCGATTACGGTGACGACGAGACCCCAGAAGATCATGAAAACGCCCCAGCCCTGCTGATCCTGGCCAAACAGCCAGACCGCCGCGCCCACCCAGATAAAAATGATCAGCGGCGCGCCGATCTGGCTGAGCGCGAGCAGCAAGGTAACGAAGCCGAGCAGGATAGCGCCCGGAACTCCCGCGATGGTCAGGCCGAACGCCATGATGACGGCCTGGATGGCGGCTGTCCCAACCACCCCGTAAGCCACGCTGCGCACCGCGCCGGCCGCGACGTCGAGCGTCGCGGCCGCAGGCGCGCCGCCAAGCCGCCGGAGAATATCGCGCAGTACCCCGGCCAGGGTATCGCCGCTGATCCAGAAAAATGTCGCCACGACCAATGACAAAATTATCTGCAGCACACTCTGGCCGAGTGCTCTGGCCGCCCCGATCAATGTTTGACGCAAGGAGTCGGAGTAGGGTTCGAGCATGGTGCGAATATCGTTCCCGCCAACCAGCAGCTTGTCCCAGGCCTTGGTAAGACGCTCGCCGACAAGCGGCAGACCGGCGAGACTGGGAGGGATCTGCGGAGAGCCGGCGAGATAGTCCTGCACGCGGGTCGCCCCTTGCGTCAAACGATCGCCGAGACCGGGGGCCACTGCCAGCAGGGGCAGGACGACGATGGCGAGTGCGAGCAGCAGCAGCAGCGTCGCTGCCCATCCGCGCTTCAGCCCACGCCGGAGCAGCAGATCGCGCAGCGGCCACGCGGCGATGGCCAGAATCGCACCGAACAGAATCGCGGTGGCGAAGGGCCGCAGCACGGCAAGAACTCCGATAATCAGACCTGCGAAGAGCAGGAGCAGGACGGCGCGCTCGAGGAGCTGCCTGGTGCCGGCCGCCGCGGCGGCATCCGCCTCGTCGCGCGGGGGCGGGAGTTCAGTTGCCATTGCCATCGATTACCTCCCGGTGAGTCCGCGGCAGCACGTGTATGCGCGTAAAATCGAGATCATTGCGAGACCCCGAGGCTTTGCACCTGGGCTGCCGGTTGGCGCCGACACCACTAGCCGTTCGCCGGCCGGGCCGCCAGGGCGGTCGGCCCGTGCGGTGCCGGGACCGGCAGAAGCAGCGCGGCTGCTCCAACCGTATAGAGCGAAAGCACGCCGATATCGGCGACCCGGTCAAGGACCGGCACGTCGAACGAAGTCGGCGATGCCGCGAGGCCGAAGAGCATCAGAAAGGTCACGAGACCGGTCAGCGCCACCGCGCCGCCCGGACGCCGCCCCGCGGCTGTCATCCATCGCGCGAACTCCAGCGAGCCAAGCAGCGTCATAAGCATCAGCGCAGGCAGAGGCGGACCGATCTCCAGGATCAGCGAGGCGCCGGCAGCGGCGGCGCTTCCGACAAAATTGCCCAGCAGCAAAATCAGCAATTGGGTGCGCCCGGCTTCCGGATCCTCCGTGGCGAGAAAGGTGACGAGTCCGATCAGCGCCGGGAAGGCCAGCGCTGTAGGTTCGGCGAGATAGAAAAACTGCGCCGGCAGCACGATGGCGACCTTGGCGAGGGTCCGTGCCGCACTTTTGCGCTGTGTGATGTTCATTCCGGTAGCGGGCGCGGCGTCGGCAGACGCGCCGATGGCTGCTTCCCGCGGAGCCGGGAAGCACGCATACAAAAGCCACACGACGAGGGTCGCCCTCACCGAAGCGGTCACCAGGGTCGCGACGACGCCGGCTCCCAGAACATCCGCTTGCACCGTGAGGACCGGGACGACCGCGGTAGCATTGAGCAACATGGTGGCGGGAAGCGAGGGTCGTCCGCCCGCCCGCTCGCGCATCGCGAAACCAAGGAAGAAGAGCAGCCCGAGCGCCGCCGTCAGAGGCAGCAACCGGTCCGCGAAGACCATGGCGACGACAAAGGCCGCGCCGCCGGTTGCCGCGATCACCACGACCAGCGTCACCGCTTGGCGCAGCCGCGGCGGCCCGGGCATGCCGATGAGAATCTGCGCGGCAAGCACGGCGGTGAGCCCAGGCAACGGCTCGCCGGCCAGCGTGCCCCAGACCAGCGCTAAGGTCGCGGCGAAGGCAAGGCGCAGCGCCGCGAGAACCCGTGCCTGCTCAGGAGACATAAGTGAGAATTCCTGTGCCAGAGTGCGTCACGGTCGGCCACGGTGTGCCGCTAACTCTTTGAGGAGCAAGCTATTCCCCCCATTTCTGGGTTCGCTGCGGTATCCATCAAACCCCATCGGAGCGCACCGTAATCCAGCTGCCGGAGCCACTAATTTGCCACTAGGATTGACCGATGCCAAACTGCGCTCTCTGCCCTTCGAGGCAGGTCAGCGCGATTATCCCGACCGCGACGGCGTCTTCGTCCGCGTCGGCACTAAAACCAAGACATTCATCTTTCCAGCACATTGGGATCCTAAGCTTAGAATTCCACGTGGACAAGTTGTCGCG
>JADMIO011711157.1_pt1 | contig 21902 bp, 21 predicted proteins | sample 8958161 | NCBI WGS metagenome assembly JADMIO01 (sample SAMN16585339, study PRJNA669376) | soil metagenome | isolation source: Crop rotation soil | place: USA: Cullars Rotation, Alabama | collected 2011
CCCCGCCGCTCGCCATGCCGGTGTCGAAATATTCGCGGAATTCCTTCTCCTCGTAGCGGTTCTGTGCCGGATGAAGCGCCCAGATCGCCGGGTCAGACGCGACGGCGTAGAGCTCGGCCCAATCGTCTTCCCGCATGGGGACGATTTCGGTCAGATCGCCGACGAGCCGCGGTTGAAGATCCACCATGCTGATTCCCCGGCTCCCCGAAGGCATTGCCGTTGTAGGCCGACCGCGCCATCTGGTCCATCATGCGACTTGCCGCATTGATCGAGGAAATCCGCGCCTGCCGCGTCTGCGAGGTCGCGCTGGGGTTCGCGCCGCGGCCGATCGTCCAGGCGGGCGCCGGCGCGCGGGTGCTGATCGTCGGCCAGGCGCCGGGAAGCCGCGTCCATGCGAGCGGCATGCCCTGGGACGACGACAGCGGCGACCGGCTGCGCGGCTGGCTGGGGCTCGAACGCACAACGTTCTATGATCCCGACCAAGTGGCGCTGGTGCCGATGGGCCTGTGCTATCCGGGCCGGGGTCAGGGCGGCGACCTGCCGCCGCGGTCCGAATGCGCGCCACTCTGGCACGCACCGCTGCTGGCGCGGATGCCGAACCTCGAGCTCACTTTACTCGTCGGACAATATGCCCAGGCCGCCTACCTGCCGCGCGCCCTGCGTCCCACGCTGACCGAGGCGGTGCGCCGCCACGCCGAGGCGCCGGACAAGTACTTTCCGCTACCCCACCCGGCCTGGCGCAGCCGCCTATGGATGGCGCGGCATCCTTGGTTCGAGGCAGACGTGTTGCCGGCGCTGCGGCGGCGCGTGACGGCGGCGCTCGGCGATCAGAACGTGTAGGCTACCCCGCCGCCGACCATCCACTGGCTCGCGCTGCCGCGGATCGCGGTGTAGGGCGTGCGGCGCGCGTCGTTGAGCAGCCGCGTATAGCTGCCGAGGACGAACAGCGACGGGCCGCCGTTGAGCAGGTTGCCGTCGAGATCGTAGCCGGCCAGCACCAGCGCGCCGACGCTCGCCCAGCCGGCCTTCGCGCGGTAGAGCGGCAGGGCGCTGTTCCCGCTCTGCCCCGGCGAGACCGAGTAGTAGTAGTCGGCGTAGTCGCGGTCGACGTGCTTGGCGCTGACCGACAGCGTGACCAGCGCCGCCTTGCTGAGCGGCGTGACATAGCCGATCTGCGGGACGATCTGCATCCCGCCCTTGGGGCCGCGCACGTCCCACTTGACGTCGACCGAGGCCGAGAGGCTGTCGTAGGGGTTCAGCAGCCTGTAGGCGGTCACGCCGCCGCTCACGCCCAGCGCGATCTCGCTCCGGAGCTTGCCCGCGCGGCGCACGACGGGGTCCTTGATCCGCCCGTTGCGGCTGCCCGAATAGGTCGCGACCGGTCCCAGCGACAAGCCGATCTTCGGGTCCTTGCCCTCGGGGATGAAGTCCAGCACGACCCCGGCCGGCCGCGGTGCGATGCCGATGCCGCCGAGCCGGCCCTGCACCAGCGGTACCGGGCTGATGACATAGTCGTCCGATCCCTCGTAGCTGGGGCCGTAGACGGCGCCCGCGCCGACGACGAGATAGTCGCCGTCGAACACGCTGCCTTCGGGCATGGTCTCGGTCTGGGCCTGCGCGGCGACGGGGACAACCGCAACGAGGGCCGCGGCGAGAAGAGTTTGAAGGCGCATGCGTTTCCCCTGGACTGTCCGTGCTCAACGCGCGAGTTCGTTGGGAGTTGCAGGTTGTGTTACACAGGAACGTTACCATCCTCTTGGTCGGGCGGCGCCGCGTCGCCCGCGCCGAGCGCCCGCTGCATGTAGAGCACGTCGATCCAGCGGCCGTGCTTGCGCCCGACGCTGGCGAGCCGCCCGACCTCGACGAAGCCGGCGCGGGCATGGAGCGCGACCGAGGCGGGCTCGGTGCCGGCGATCAGCGCGACCATCTGGCGCAGGCCGCCGGCCTCGCAGGCGGCGAGCAGCGCCTCCAGCAGCGCGCTGCCGATCCCCTGGCGCAAGCGGTCGTGGCGGATGTAGACGGTGTTCTCGCAGGTGTGGCGATAGGCCGCGCGGGGATGGAACGGACCGGCATAGGCATAGCCGAGCAGCGCGCCCTCGCGGTCCCTCGCCACCAGCCAGGGCATGCCCGCCGCGCCGAGCCGCGCCATCCGCGCGGCGATCTCGACGGCATCGGGCGGCTCGATCTCGAAGGTCGCGGTGCCGTGGAGCACGTGATGCGCATAGAGCGCCGTGATCGCGCCGGCGTCGGCCGGGCGGGCGGGTTCGATGCGGACTTCGGGGCTCATGCGCGCGATCATGACGGAACCGAGAGGGCGCGGCAATTATCCCTATGACCAATCCTTAATGCGGCGGCCCGCTCGCGATCATGTGGGCGGGCGCAGGGTCTCGCCCGCACGCAATCGCAGGGAACGCAGACGGCCATGACGATCCGCAGGAACCTCTTTCTCGCCGCGGGCGCGGCGCTCGCGCTGACCCTTTCCGGCGCGGCCCTGGCGCAGGACCAGTCCTCGCCGGCGCAGGCCGACGCCAACCAGCCTGGCGTCGACCAGCCTGCGGCGGACACCACCCCCGCGACCACGAACTATCCCACTTGCTCGTCCACCGTCACCGATGGCTGCATCCAGCGCGCGGGCAGCGCGCACGCCGGCAGACATCACGCCAAGCCCGCGCATCAAATGACCCAGAAGAAAGGCTGAGCGCGGACAGGGGACGGGCCTCCACCCCCTCTGCCCGGCCCGTCCCCACTTTTTCCTCCTTCCCGGGAAGGGCTCGGGGAGAAGCCTTCGGCCCGGCTGGGCTGGGGTGGAGGGGTCCGCGTGCCACACGCCCACCCCTCCACCATGCCCTTCCACCGTCATCGATCCTGCGCGCGCGAGGGGATGGGTTGCGCCCACGCCCCTGGCCGCTAAACGCTGGCGGGGATGAGCGGGCGTGATTGTGACATCGCCATCCTCGGCGGCGGCCTGGCCGGCAGCCTGATCGCGCTGGCGCTGGCGCGGCTGCGGCCCGAGCTGCGCGTGCTGGTGATCGAAGCGGACGAATGCTTTGGCGGCAACCACATCTGGTCGTGCTTTGCCAGCGACGTCGAGCCCGAACAGGCCTGGCTGATCGAGCCGCTGATCGCCGCCCGCTGGGACGGCTACGACGTCCGCTTTCCCGGCCATTCGCGGAGCCTGGACACGTCCTATCTCAGCCTGACCGGCGAGAACCTCGACGCCGCGCTCTGCCGAGCCCTGCCCGAGGCGGCGCTGATCACCGGCACCAGGGTCGTCGCGGCAGGGCAGGATCGCCTGACGCTGGCCGACGGCCGCGAACTGCAGCCCGACGGCGTGATCGACGCCCGGGGCGGCCAGGCCGGCGCCCTGACGCATTTGCGCGGGGGCTGGCAGAAGTTCCTCGGCCAGGTGCTCCGGCTCGAACGCCCGCACGGCCTGGAGCGGCCCGTCGTGATGGACGCGCGTGTAGTTCAACTCGATGGCTATCGCTTCGTCTACTGCCTGCCGTTTTCTGCCACCGAGGTCTTCGTCGAGGACACCTATTATTGCGAGGACGGCACCCTCCATCTTGATGTCCTGCGAGAGCGGATCGCGGCCTATGGCCAGGATCACGGCTGGCGGATCGCCGGGGTGCTGCGCGAGGAATTCGGCGTGCTGCCGGTAGTCGGCGCCGGCGACTTCGCCGCCTTCTGGCCCGGTCCCGCAAGCGGTCCGGCGCGCGCGGGAGTGGGCGCCGGGCTGATGCACCCGCTCACCTCCTACTCGCTTCCGCAAGCGGTACGCTTTGCCATGCACGTGGCGCGCCTGTCCGATGTTTCGGGTGCGGCCTTGGCCCAAGCAAGCTATGCTTGGGCGCAGGCGCACTGGCGGCAGGGGAGTTTCTACCGGATGCTGACTCGGATGCTGTTCGGCGCCGGCGAGCCCCAGCACCGCTTCCGCCTGCTCGAGCGCTTCTACCGCCTGCCCGAGCCGCTGATCGAGCGGTTCTATGCCGGCCGCTCGACCCGCGCCGACATGCTGCGCATCCTCGCCGGCAAGCCGCCGGTGCCGGTCGTCGGCGCGCTGGCCAGCCTGGCCCGGCGCGGCCGTCCGCTGCTGCCGCCCGGAAACTCGGCATGAAGCGCGCCTGCGTCATCGGCGCCGGCTTCGGCGGACTGGCGCTGGCGATCCGCCTGCAGAGCTCCGGGATCGCGACCACGCTGGTCGAGGCACGCGACAAGCCCGGCGGGCGCGCCTATTTCTGGGAGCGCGAGGGCTTCACCTTCGACGCCGGGCCGACGGTGATCACCGACCCGGCGGCGTTGCGCGAGCTCTGGGCGCTGTCCGGCCGCGACATGGCCGAGGACATCGAGCTGATGCCGGTCGCGCCGTTCTACCGGCTCAACTGGCCCGACGGCTATCATTTCGACTATTCGAACGACCTCGGCGCGCTCCAGCGCGAGATCGCGCGGCTCGCGCCCGACGACCTCGCCGGCTATGCCGAGTTCCTCGAATATGCGGGCGCGGTCTATCAGGAAGGCTATGTCCGGCTCGGGCACGTCGCCTTCCAGGACTTTTCCAGCATGGTGCGCGCCGCGCCGGCGCTGATCAAGCACCAGGCCTGGCGCTCGGTCTATTCGATGGTCTCGAGCTTCGTGAAGCACGAGAAGCTGCGCGAGGCGTTCTCGTTCCACACGCTGCTGGTCGGCGGCAACCCGCTGACGACGAGCGCGATCTACGCGCTGATCCACAAGCTCGAGGTCGAGGGCGGGGTGTGGTGGGCGAAAGGCGGCACCAACCGCCTGGTCGCAGCCATGGTCAAGCAGTTCGAACGGCTCGGCGGCGAGATCCGGCTGCACGACCCGGTGCTCCACATCCACCTGCTCGGCGACCGCGCCACCGAGGTCGAGGCGCTGAGCGGCTGGCGCGAGCGGTTCGACGCGGTCGCCAGCAACGCCGACCTCGTGCACACCTTCCGCGACCTCCTCGCCGGCACGCCGCGTGGGCACGACATGGCGCGCAAGCTGGCGAGGAAGCGCTTCAGCCCCAGCGTGTTCGTCGTCCATTTCGGGGTCGAGGGCACCTGGCCGGGCATCCCGCACCACACCATCCTGTTCGGCCCGCGCTACAAGGGGCTGCTCGAGGACATCTTCGATCACGGCGTGCTGCCGCAGGACTTCTCGATCTACCTCCACCACCCGACGGTGACCGACCGCTCGCTGGCGCCGCGCGGCAAGAGCACGTTCTATGCGCTGATTCCCGTGGCGCACCTCGGCAAGCTGCCGATCGACTGGGACCAGGTCGGCCCGCTGATCGAGCAACGCGTGCTCGACGAGGTCGGCCGCCGGCTGATCCCCGACATCCACGACCGCATCGTCACCAAGTTCCACTACGCGCCGCGCGACTTCGCGCTCGACCTCAACGCCTGGCAGGGCAGCGCCTTCGGGCTCGAGCCGATCCTGACGCAGAGCGCCTGGTTCCGCCCGCACAACCGCGACGACAAGATCAGGAACCTCTACCTCGTCGGCGCAGGAACCCATCCGGGCGCGGGGATTCCCGGAGTGGTGGGCAGCGCCAAGGCGACGGCGCGGCTGATGCTGGAGGATCTGCGATGAAACGCCTGGCGGTCTACTGCGGCTCGGCGACTCCTGCCGATCCACGCTATGTCGCGCTGGCCCACGAAGTCGGCGAAATGCTGGCGCAGCGCGGCATCGGCGTGGTCTATGGCGGCGGGCGGCTCGGGCTGATGGGTGCGGTCGCATCGGGCGCGCTGGCCGCGGGCGGCGAGGTGATCGGCGTGATCCCGCAGGCGCTCGCCGGCAAGGAAGTCGCCAATCACGATTGCACCGAGCTCGTGGTGGTCGACGGCATGCACGCGCGCAAGCTCGCCTTCACCGAGCTGTCCGACGGGTTCCTGACGCTGCCGGGCGGGGTCGGCACGATGGACGAGCTGTGGGAAGCGGTCAGCTGGGCGCAGCTCGGCTACCACGCCAAGCCGGTGGGCCTGCTCAACGCCTTCGGCTTCTTCGACCACCTGCTCACGTTCAACCGGCACATGGCCGAGGTCGGCTTCGTCCGCCCGGCGCACCAGGGCATCATCCTCGCCGAGCACGACCTCGAGCTGCTGCTCGCGCGCATGCACGCGCACGAGCCGGCGACGCCGATCCTGGCGATGAAGGCAAGCGAGCTTTGAACGTCCGAGCGCGTCAGGAAAACCTCCTGGAGCGCATCAGGCGGGACCTCCTTGTCGCCCACGCCCGCGCCTCGATCGCCCGCGGATCGAAAAGTTTCCGCGCCGCCAGCCGCCTGTTCGACCGCGCCACGCGCGAGCGGGTCTGGCTGCTCTACGCCTGGTGCCGCGCCTGCGACGACCTCGCCGACGCGCAGGACCATGGCGGCGCGCTCGGCGACCAGACCGATAGGGATGAAAGCCTCACGACGATCCGTCGGCTGACCGAGGCGGCCTTCGCCGGCTTTCCGACCGACAATCCGGCCTTCGACGGGCTCGGCCTGCTCGCGCGCGAGACCGACATCACGCGGGCGATGGCCGAGGACGTGATCGCCGGCTTCGCGCTCGACGCGGCGGGCTGGCGCCCGGCGAGCGAGACCGACACGCTGCGCTACTGCTACCACGTCGCCGGCGCGGTCGGCGTGATGACGGCGACGGTGATGGGCGTTTCGCCGCACGACGAGGACACGCTCGATCGCGCCGCCGAGCTCGGCATCGCCTTCCAGCTCGCCAACATCGCCCGCGACCTGGCCGAGGATCACGCCGCCGGACGCTGCTACCTGCCGGGAGACTGGCTGGCCGCTGCCGAGATCGCCCTCGAAGAGCTGCTCGCGCCGCGCAACCGCCTGGAAGTCGCGGTGATGATGCGGCGGCTGGCGGCGCTCGCCGCTGCTTACGAAGCCTCGGCACGGGTCGGCGCGGCACGGCTGGCTTTCCGCCAGCGCTGGGCGGTGCTGGCGGCGGCGGGGATCTATGGCGCGATCGCGCGCGAGGCGGCGCGGCGCGGAGCCGCGGCGCTCGACCGGCGCGTCGTCATCTCGCCGACGGCAAAGTTCGGTTTCGTCGTCCAGGGCCTGGCGCAAGCGCTGCGGCCCGCGCATCCCGCCGCGCCGCCGGCCTTGTCGCGACGCGAGTTGGCCGCGCTCGCGCGCTCGGGTGGTTAACCCGCGGCGCGGGCGACTTAACCATTAATCAATCGCCGCGGGCTATGTCATTCCTGCCGCATGGGGTCATGCGCGTGCGTTGATGAATGGGACGACTTCAAGCCGGGTTCGCTGACAATGCCTGCTCTCACCCAATGCTGGTACACCCGCACGCACGTGCCGGCCGGCCGGCGGCACAAGGAGGCCGACGGCTCGTACAGCGGCGAGTGCCGCTATTGCCACAAGCCGATCACGAGCTGGGGCAAGGACGGCGGCTGGTACCTCGCCGACGGCTTCAACGTCAGCAAGCTGCGCGACAGCACGGGCGGGCGCTACCTCTACCTGCTCGACGTCAGCGACGACATCATCGTCGCGCGCTATCCGATCGACCATCTCGACACGCCGAGCAAGTTGCGCGCGTACAGGGACGAACTGCGCGTCGCCCACGGGCTCGACCAGCCCGGCTCGACGCTCGAGCTGCGCGACAGCAACCAGGGCGCGAAGCTGCACTAGGCCGCAGCGCGCATGGTCGCCATGCGCGAGGTGAGAGAATCTTAACCACCCCAGGTTAGCCGTCCCGCCGACCGGAGCGGCGATCATGATGAAAATTGGCATTGGGTTTCTGGCCTGCCTGGGCCTTGTTCTATATTTCACAGGCTTCTTCAGCCCCTTGGCCTATACGCGCGATGTCGAGCGCCCGCAGGCCCAGGTCATGGCCGCGCTCGAAGACCTCGACATCACGGCAGAGCCCGGCGCACCCGGCAGTACGCCGCAAGGCGGCATCAAACCCCTCTTTCGCCTGGAAAAAGCGGCCGATCACATGACCTGGTACGTCATGAGCGGTGACAAGGTGGCAACGGCGATGACCGCATCTTTCGAACCCTACGATGATGGCCGCAAGACGCATGTCCGCGCCTCGGTGCAGCGCGGTGACGCTCCCGACGATTTCGTCTCCCCCGCGTTCCGCTCGACCGGGATCACCATGGGGCTGTTCGGCATGGCGCTGGAAAGCGAGCTCAACAAGCTGGCGACGGCCTCCGTCGCCTACGATCCGGAGCGATGCAAGCGCCTGATGGACGACTTCACGACAGCCAACCTGATGGCGAGCGCCGGTGACAAGCCTGCGAACCTTGGTCAGGCCATCGGCGACACCACCCGGACGGTCATTCGCCTGCACGCGATGGAGGCCGAGCTGCGCCGCAACGGTTGCCCCACGGACGGCAACCGGGGTCCATTCCGGACCACGGAATCGACCATGGACAGCGCGCCGGCAGCATCCTCGCCTTCGTTGGGGCAGGACCCTGAGCCGACCACTCGGCTCGATGACCAGGGGATGGAATGAACCATGCGGTTGATCCTCGGACTTGCCGTCTTCGTTTCGCTTTGCGCCGTCCTGCTCTTGCGCCCCGATGAAACGCCGACCGCGCAGACCGTCGTCGCCGTGCCGCGAGCCGAACTCTACTCCTCCTTGGCGGACCTATACGCCGAGATCGAACGCAAGTCGGCCACCACCCAGACCGTGACGGGAACGCCGCCCTATCCGGTGAAGTTCACCTTTTCGCGGCGCGAGGGGTCGATGCTCTCGATGACCGGCACTGCGGGCTTCCGCACGGTTTCGGTGAAGGCCTGGGTCGAGGATGGCGATCACGACGGCGAAAGCGTTCTGAAGGTCCAGTTCGAGCCGGAATCGCTCCTGCAGCGTTCAGGCGAAAGCGACCCGTACCGGGCGTTGCGGAAAACGCTTCACCAGACCTCCGCTCAGTTCATCGAAGGGAAGCGCATCACCGCACTCTTTGGCGCCGGCTACAGCAACTGATCGATCTTGGCGCGAAAAGCCGCCCGTCAGCACCCCACCACATTCCAGACATTTGACGCAACACCACCGACTGCTACCCGTGCAGCTAGGTGATATGGCCGTCGAGCGCCTCCTGCTCCTCGGCACTCAGGCGCAGCCCCAGCTTGGTCCGGCGCCAGAGCACGTCCTCGGCGGTGCTGGCCCATTCCTCGCGGCGCAGGTATGCGACCTCGGCTTCGCTGAGCCCGGCGCCGAAGCTGCGGCCGAGGTCTTCCCAAGCCTTCGCCCCGCCGAGCCAGCGCGTCGCGCGCGTGCCATAGGCGCGGGCGATGCGGTCGACATCGGCCTCGGTGAGGAAGCGATGGCGCGCGGCGAGCTCCGCCTTCAGCGCGGGCAGGCCGTTGATCGCAAAATCGCCGCCCGGCAGCGGCTTGCGCCTGGTCCAGGCCTTGCCGCCGAAGCCCGGCAGGCGCTGCGCCAGCCGGTCGACCGCCTCCTCGGCGAGGTGGCGATAGGTGGTGATCTTGCCGCCATAGACGCTGAGCAGCGGCGCCCCCTCCTCGGGATGCGAGAGCTCTAGCCGGTAGCCGCGCGTCGCCGCCTCGGGCTTGCCCGAACCGTCTTCGATCAGTGGACGCACGCCCGCATAGCTCCAGACGACGTCGGCCGGCGTGATCGGCCTGGCGAAGTAGCGGTTCACCCCCTCGCAGAGGTAGGCAATCTCCGCCTCGCTGGCCCTCACATCGTCGAGCGGTCCGTCATGGTCGGCGTCGGTGGTGCCGATCAGGGTGAAATCGCGCTCGTAGGGGATGGCGAAGAAGATGCGACCGTCGGGCAGCTGGAAGAAATAGGCGTAGGGATGGTCGAACAGCGCGCGCACGACGATGTGCGAGCCGCGCACCAGCCGCATCGCATAGTCGGGCGCCTCGCCCGCCAGCCGCAGCACGTCGAGCACCGCCGGGCCGGCGGCGTTGACCAGCGCGCGCGCGTGGAAATGGCCGATCGCGGTCTGCAGGTCCCAGCCGCGGCCGTGCTCCTCGCGGTGCGCGGCGAGCAGCGGGACGCCGGGCAGCACCTCGGCGCCGTGCTCGCGCGCGTCCATCGCGTTGAGCACCACCAGCCGCGCGTCGTCGACGCAGGCGTCGGAGTATTCGAAGGCGGTCGCGAAACCCGCTTGCAGCGGCGCGCCCGCGGGATGATGCGCGAGGTTCACCGTCCGCGTCGCGGGCAGCTTCCGGCGCCCGCCGATGTGGTCGTAGAGGAACAGGCCCAGCCGCAGCATCCATTTCGGCCGCAACCCCTCGACATAGGGCAGCACGAAGCGCAGCGGGTGGATGATGTGCGGCGCGATCCGCCAGAGCGCCTCGCGCTCGGCCAGCGCCTCGCGCACCAGGGCGAACTCGCGGTGCTCGAGGTAGCGCAGGCCGCCGTGGATCAGCTTGGTCGAGGCCGACGAGGTGCCGCCGGCGAGGTCGCCCGCCTCGAGCAGCAGCACCTTGGCGCCGCGCCCGGCCGCATCGCGCGCGATGCCCGCACCGTTGACCCCGCCGCCCACCACCGCGACGTCATAGAGCGTGTTCACGCCTGCTCGACCTGTCCGTGCAGGCGGCGGAACAGCTTGCCGTGCTCGCTGTAGAGCACCAGCAGCAGCGCACTCACGCCGCAGACGACCAGCGCGATCGCCAGCGGCCGCGCGGTGCCGTCGTAGGCCTGGCCGACCAGCGCGCCCAGCGTCGCGCCCATCAGCAGCCGCAGGAACACCTGCAGCGAGGCCGCGGCCCCGGCGATGCGGGCGAACGGCTGCAGCGCGATCGACTGGAAGTTCGCGCCGATGAACCCCATCAGGCACAGGTTCAGCGTCATCACCGGGGCGAACTGCCAGAGCGTCTCTTGCTCCTGCGAGGCGAGCGCCAGCTGCAGCGCGCCGAGCAGGATGTAGCCGATCACCGCCGCATGCGAGACCCGGCGCGCGCCGAAGCGCTCGACGATGCGCGAGTTGGTCAGGTTGGCCCCGGCCATGCACAGCGCCATCGCGCCGAACACCAGCGGGAACCACTCGCCGGCGCCGAAACGCTCGGCGACGAGCTGCTGCGAGCTGTTGATGTAGCCGAACAGCGCCGCCTGGATCAGCGCCATGCCGAGGACGTAGCCGATCGCCGCGCGCGTGTTCAGCGCGGTGCGCATGTTGCCCAGGATCGCGCCGACATTGATGTCCTGGCGGAACTCGGGGTGCAGCGTCTCGGGCAGGCGGAAGAACACCCACAACCAGATCGCCGCGCCGAGCGCCGCCATGATCCCGAAGATCCAGCGCCAGTCGGCTACCAGCAGCACCCCCTGCCCCAGGCTCGGCGCCGCCATCGGCACGACCATGAAGACCATGCTGATCAGCGACTGGGTTCGCGCCATCTTGTCGCCCGAGAAGCGGTCGCGGACGATCGCGGCGCTCAGCACGATCATCCCCGAGGAAGCGAGGCCGGCGCAGCCGCGCATCGCCAGCAGCATGTCGAAGCTCGGCGCCAGCGCCGCGGCGAGGCTGAACAGCACATAGCCGCCGGCGCAGGCGAACAGCACCGGCCGCCGGCCATAGCGGTCGGCGAGCGCTCCGGGGAACAGCGAGCCGAGCCCCGAGCAGATCAGGAACACGCCGACGATCAGCTGGCGCTGGTTCGCGTCGGTGGCGCCGAGATCGGCCGAAATGACGCCGAGCGCGGGCAGCATCGCGTCGATCGCCAGCGCCTGCAGCGCCTGCAGCAGCGCCATCAGCGCGACGAACTCGCGTTCGCCCATGGCAAAGGGCTTGTCGGCGGGGGCGTGCATGGCGGAGCCTAATGGCGGATGGGGCGTGGGATGGCTAGGGGCCAACGTCCGTTTCGCTGTTCGGTTGCAGACCAACTCCTCGTCGCCCCTGCGAAGGCAGAGACCCAACCAAGCTCTCATCATCGAGCCGAGGCGGCAGGCCGAAAGCTTGGATAGGCCCCTGCCTTCGCAGGGGCGACGCTGGTGGTGTGTTCGAACTGCACCCGAATTCCTGCTACCGTCGGCCAATGACGTCCGACGACGACGACACCGACGACGGCGAGGAAGCGCCCGGGCTGCGCAAGATCATCCATGTCGACATGGATGCGTTCTACGCGAGCTGCGAGCAGCGCGACGATCCCGCGCTGCGCGGGCACCCGGTGGCGGTGGGTGGCTCGTCCGAGCGCGGCGTGGTGATGGCGGCGAGCTACGAGGCGCGCCGGTTCGGGGTGCGCTCGGCGATGCCTTCGGTGCAGGCGGCGCGGCTCTGCCCCGATCTGATCTTCCGCAAGGCGCGCTTCGACGTTTATCGCGCGGTCTCGCAGCAGATCCGCGCGATCTTCCACGACTACACCCCGCACGTCGAGCCGCTGGCGCTCGACGAGGCCTATCTCGACGTCACCGAGGACCGCAAGGGCATCGGCTCGGCGACGCGCATCGCCGAGCTGATCCGCGCGCGCATCCGCGACGAGACCGGCGGGCTCACCGCCAGCGCTGGCGTCTCGTACAACAAGTTCCTCGCCAAGCTCGCCAGCGACCACAACAAGCCCGACGGCCTCTGCGTGATCCGGCCGGGCGAAGGTGCGGAGTTCGTCGCTAGCCTGCCGGTGCGGCGCTTCCACGGCGTCGGCCCGCGCGGGGCGGAAAAGATGGCGAAGCTCGGGATCGAGACCGGCGCCGACCTCGCGGCCAAGGACATCGCCTTCCTGCGCGCCAATTTCGGCAGCTTCGCCGACTACCTCTACCGCGCCGCGCGCGGCATCGACCTGCGGCGGGTCTCGGCCAACCGGCCGCGCAAGTCGCTGGGCGGCGAGCGCACGTTCGAGCGCGACCTGTCGTCGGGTGCGATGCTGCGCGAGGCGCTCGACACCATCATCGACATCGTCTGGGACCGGATCGAGCGCGCCGAGGCCAAGGGCCGGACGGTGACGCTGAAGCTCAAGCACTCGGACTTCACCAGCCACACCCGCGCCCGCTCGCTGCCGCACGCGGTGGCGGACAAGCGCGAGTTCGCCCGGATCGGCCACGCACTGCTCGACGAGGTGCTGCCGCTGCCGCAGCCGGTGCGGCTGATGGGCCTCACGCTCTCGGCGATGGAGGGGGAGAGGGCGGCGGAGGAGCAGGCGCCGGACGGCCAGCTCTCGCTGCTGTGAGCCAGCCGGGCAAGTCGCGCCGCAGCCGGTCCGACATCGGCTCGGGCAGCGCGTCCGGCGCGAAGAAGGCGAGTTCCACCACTTCGCGCCCATCCGGCTTCGGCGTGCCGATGATGCGGCCGGCGAGGACGTGGACGACGTTGGTCGCACCGTGCAGCGGCTCCTCGACCATCGTCACCTGCCATGCGTCTTCGATCCGGCAGCCGGTTTCCTCGCGCAGTTCGCGAGGTCCGGCAAGCAGCGGATCCTCGCCGCGCCGCAGGCCGCCGCCCGGCGGCATCCACTTGCCGGGTCCGTAACTGTGGCGGACGAGCAGCACGCGTCCGGTCGTGTCGAACGCCAGCACGCGGCAGCCGCGGATGCGCGGCCTGCGGATGCGCCACCAGCGCCGGCGCAGCGCGTCGGCGAGCCGGTAGGCGAGCCGGTGGAGCGGAGCCGGGATCAGGTGAAGCATGTCACCGGCTGGCGCGCCGCGGCGAGCAGCCGCGCCACCGGCAGGTCGTTCGCGCCCGCCGCCGCCGCCTCGAACAGCGCGCGCTTCTCGGGCCCGCGGATGACGAACAGCAGCCGGTCGCTGGCAAGCAGCGCCGGGATGGTCAGGCTGAGCCGGTCGAACGGCGCTTCGGGCGGCAGCGGGTCGGGGGTGAGGCGGACGACCTTGCGCGGGTCGTCGGCGCGCGGGTCGGTGTTGGGAAACAGCGAGGCGATGTGCCCGTCGCCGCCCATGCCGAGCCAGACGAGCGCGAAATGCGGCGGCTGCGCGTCTTCGGCGAGCGGCACGACCCGCGCGCCGGCGGGCTCGAGCAGCGCGCGGATGCGGCCGACGTTGCTCGCCGGATGGTCTTCGGCGACGATGCGGTCGTCGCCGGGCCAGACCGCGATCCGGCTCCAGTCGCGCGGCGCCTGGGTCAGCTCGGCGAGGATCGGGAACGGGGTCGAGCCGCCGGGGACCGAAATGGCCGCCTCGCCGGTGATGCCGTTCAGCCGCTCGGCGAGCCAAGCGGCGATGGCGCCGTCCGCAGCGCCGTCGATGATCTCGATGCCTGTCATCACCGTCGGCTTAGCCGGTCCGCGCCTGAAAGAACACGACCGCCGCCGCCAGCAGCAGCACCGCGCCGACCGCCCGCCGCGCCCAGCGCAGCCGTGGGTCGCCGAACAGTTCGGGCAGCATCCAGCCTGCGGCGATCACCGCGGTGCCGCCCGCCGCGCCGCCGATCGCGGCGGCGACCGGCGCCCCCTGCGCAACCGCCAGCGCGAACACGAGGAAGCGCGCGGCGTCGGTCAGCTGGTGCGCGAGCAAGACGATGCCGAGCGCGCCGAGCGAGGCGGTGGGCTCGTCCATCCGGCGCGAGGTGAACGCCAGCAGCGATTCCGCGCCCGCCAGCGCCAGCGCGATCGCCACCATCACCAGCCGCGCCCGCGGCCCCAGCATCGGCGCGACGAACGACGCCGCCCAGGCGGCGAAGGCTGCGGTCGCGCAGCTGACGACGAGGCCGGTCAGCAGCACCCCCGGCCGCGAGCCCTGCCGCGCCGACAGCGCCGCCACCGTCACCTGATCGCGCGCGCCGAGCCCGGCGAGGAGCACCGTGAGAAAGGCGAGGTAGAGCGCGGCCATCGGCGATGCTTAGCGCGGGCAGCGGCCGAGGCGAAGGAAAGCTTCGCATCATCTTGCGCGTTCGGCTAGGTTCGGCGCAGTGGGAGACACTGCGCGTGGATGACGAAATCGAGGAACGGCCGTTCACCGTGACGGTCAATGGCGTGGCACGCACGATCCGCGCGACGGCCGACGTGCCGCTGCTCTGGGTGCTGCGCGAAATGGTTGGGCTGAGCGGCGTCAAGTTCGGCTGCGGCGCAGGCCTGTGCGGCGCCTGCACGGTCCACGTCGACGGCGCGCCGGTCCGCTCCTGCCAGCTGCCGATCGGCGAGGTCGGCGGCGCCAGGGTGGTGACGATCGAGGGGCTCGCCGACGATCCGCTGGCAAGCAAGTTGTTCGAAGCCTGGCTGGCGATCGACGTGATGCAGTGCGGCTATTGCCAGGCCGGCCAGATCATGAGCGCGCATGCCCTGCTGAAAGCCGATCCCAAGCCGTCGCCCGCGGCGGTGGACGCCGCGATGGAAGGCAACATCTGCCGCTGCGCCACCTATCCCCGCATCCGCCAGGCGATCCGCATGGCTTCGGGGCAAGCGGCATGACGCCGGCGCAGGGCACGCTCGATCGCCGCGCCTTCCTCAAAGTGTCGGCGCTGGCCGGCGGCGGGATGGCGCTGGGGCTGACATTCCCAGGTCTGGCGGGCGGCGCCGAGGCGGGGACGCCCGCGACGCTCAACGTCTTCGTCTCGATCGACCCGGCGGGCAAGGTCACCATCGCCAGCAAGAACCCGGAGATCGGCCAGGGGGTGAAGACCTCGCTGCCGATGCTCGTCGCCGAGGAGCTCGACTGCGCCTGGGACCAGGTCGTGGTCGTCCAGGCCGACTACGATCCCGCGCGGTTCAAGGGACAGCGGGCGGGCGGCAGCCAGGCCGCACCGACCGAATACCTGCCGATGCGCCAAGCCGGCGCCGCGGCGCGGCAGATGCTGCTGCAAGCCGCCGCCGCGAAGGCGGGCGTCAGCGCGGCCGAGCTCAGCACCGCCAGCGGTTCGGTGATCCACGCCGCTTCGGGCCGCAGGTGGAGCTACGGCGAGCTGGCCGATGCCGCCGCGCGGCTGCCGGCTCCCGATCTCGCGAGCGTGACGCTAAAGGATCCCAAGGACTTCCGCATCGTCGGCAAGCCGGCCACCGGGGTCGACAGCGCGCGCGTGCTGCGCGGCGAGCCGCTGTTCGGCATCGACACGCGGCTGCCCGGCATGCTCCACGCGGTGCTCGAGACCGGACCGCACGGCGCGAAGCTCAAGCGCGCGGGGCTCGATGCCGCGCGCAAGGCGCATGGCGTCGTCGCGGTCGTGCCGCTGAGCGGCGTCGGCGCCGCCGATGCCATGACCGACGGCGTCGCCGTGGTCGCGACCAGCCACTGGTACGCCGAGCGCGCGCGGGTCCTGCTCGATCTCGAATGGGATCTCGGCGGGGCCAAGGGACACAGCGACGCGGCCTATGCCGAGGAAGCCGCCCGCCTGCTCGACGCGGGCGCTGGCGCCGACGTCGTGCGCAGCGGTGACGCCGCCGGCAAGCTCGCGGGCGCCGCCAAGACGGTCAACGCGCGCTACAGCTACCCCTTCGTCGCGCACGCCACGCTCGAGCCGCAGAACTGCACGGCGCGCTTCGCGGACGGCCGGCTCGAGCTCTGGGCGCCCTGTCAGATCCCCGAGCGCGGCGCCGGCCTGATCGCCAAGCACCTCGGCATTCCGGTGGACCGGCAGACGATCCATATGACCCGCATCGGCGGCGGCTTCGGGCGGCGGCTGTTCGCCGACTACATGGTCCAGGCCGCGGCCATCGCCAAGGCGCTGCCCGGCAAGCCGATCCAGATGCTGTGGAGCCGCGCCGAGGATTTCCAGCGCGACTTCTTCCGTCCCGGCGGCTGGCACCAGTTCAAGGCCGGTCTCGACGCCAAGGGCAAGCTGATCGCCTTTGCCGACCATTTCGTGACCTTCGGCGAGGGCGGCCAGGCCGCGCAGCCGGCCCGCCTGCAACCGACGCATTTCCCCGCCGGGCTGGTGCCCGACCTGCTGTTCAGCCAGAGCGTGATGCCCACCGTCATCCCGATGGGGCCGCTGCGCGCGCCGGGCTCCAACGCGCTCGCTTTCGCCTTCCAGGGCTTCCTCGACGAGGTCGCCGAGGCGGCGGGCAAGGACCTGCCCCAGCTGATGCTCGAGCTCTGCGCCGAGGACCGGGTGATCGGCGACACCAGCGACCCGTTGCGCGCGGGCTTTGCCTTCCGCACCGCCCGCGCGCGCGCCGTGATCGCCCGCGTGCTGTCGGACTCTGGCTGGAAGCGGCGTCCGAAGACCCGCGGCCGCGGCATGGGCTTCGGCTTCTATTTCAGCCACATGGGCTATTTCGCCGAGGTCGTCGAGGTCAGCACTCGCGGCGAGGAGATCACCGTCCACAAGGTCTGGGTGGCGGGCGATGTCGGCAGCCAGCTGATCAATCCGCGCGGCGCCGAGGCGCAAGTGAAGGGTGCGATCATCGACGGGCTGGCGCAGGCGCTGGGGCAGCGCATCGGCTTCACCGACGGGGTGATCGCCCAGCGCAACTTCGACGCCTTCCCGCTCGCGCGGATCAGCGCCACGCCCGAGATCGCGCTGAGCTGGGTGATGAGCGACAACCCGCCGACCGGCCTCGGCGAGCCGGCGCTGCCGCCGGTCATCCCGGCGCTGACCAATGCGATCCACGCCGCCACCGGCAAGCGCGTGCGCGACCTGCCGGTGAGGATGGCTTAGACTGCTTCGGGGCGTGATCGCACCCTCCCTCCTCCCCCTCGATGGGGGAGGGATACGCAGGCTTGGTGGCGCAGCCACCTAGCCGGAGTTTGGTGGGGGTGTGCTCTCCGGCAGACCCCGCGCCCGCACGAGAGCACACCCCCATCCAGCTGCGACTAGGCAGTCCTTCGACAAGCTCAGGACTGCCAAGTCTCCGCATCCTTCCCCCATCGAGGGGGAAGGGTGGTTGCGCTTCAATGCAATCCGGCTGGACTCTAACCCCTACTCCGCCGCTTCGGCCACCTTGTTGCGGAACCGCGGGATGACTTCCTCGCCCATCAGGCGGATCGTGCGCAGCGATTCCTCGTGGGTGATCTCGTTGAACTGGACGACGCCCATGAACTCGTCGACGCCGATCGCTTCCCACTGGCGGATGATGTCGTAGACGGTGTCGACGTCGCCGGCGCAGATGCGGGCTTCCTCGATCGCCTGGAGCGGGTCCTGGGTGCCCAGCTTCTGGCGTTCCTCGACCGACATCGAGCGCTCGTTGTAGCCGGGCCGGTCGGGCACGTCGCCGAAGTACTTGTGGACGCGCGAATGGTGCGCGATCGCGTTGCGGCCGCCGCGCTCGCGCGCCTCGGCGTCGTTGTCGCCGATGTATAGCGTGGTGAAGCCGGCGATGTTGTTGTTGACGAACGCACCCACCGGGTTCGCGTTCTTGATACCCTCGCGATAGTGGTCGAGCTGCGCGTTCAGCTCCTGCGGCGTGCTGATGGTAAAGCTCAGGCAGCCGACGCCAAGCTCGCCGGCGAGGCGATAGCTGCTCGGGCTGCCGCAGGCCATCCACATCGGCGGGTGCGGCTTCTGCACCGGCTTGGGCACGACGACGCGCTCGGGCAGGTCCATGTACTCGCCCTTGTAGCCGGGGAACTTGCGCTGCTGCCACATCTGCGGGACGACGCGCATCGCCTCGACCATGCCGCCGCGGGCGTGCGCGGTGTCGATGCGGAAGCCGTCGAGCTCCTCGGCGGTGGTCGAGCGGCCGCAGCCCCATTCGAGCCGGCCCTTGGTGACGATGTCGAGCGAGGCGACGCGTTCGCCGACCTTGAACGGATGCGTGTAGCCGGGCGGCATCAGGCAGACGCCGAGGCCGATGCGGATGCGCTTGGTGTGCTGCGCGATCGCCGCGAGGAAGATGTCGTTGGCCGAGGAGCGCGAGAGGTCCTCGAGGAAATGGTGCTCGACCATCCAGACGGTGTCGAAGCCCATCTCGTCGGCCAGCGCGCACTGCTCGAGCGCTTCCCAGAACGCCTGGCTTTCGGTCTTGCCGGCGGCTTCCAGCTCGATCGGAAGCGCAACTTCGTAGAGCAGCGAAAATCTCATGAACCCCGATCCTCTCTTCAGCTTTCCGCGGACACTGTCATTGGCTTGACAATCCGTCAAATTGGCCCGCCCGCGAATGGACGCCGAGGAGGCAGGAACGGACGGGCGATCAATGGCTAGCGGCGTTGCCTCAGAAGCAGCACCAGCGGCATCACCACCAGCGCGGCGATCGACAGGAACTGGAAGGAATCGATGTAGGACACCATCAGCGCCTGCCGCCCGACCTCTCCGTCCATCCGCGCCACCGCCTGCAGCGCGGTGAAATCGAAGTCGCGCATGACCAGCGCCGGGTTGTCGGGCCGGACGCCCTCGACGAGGCGCGAATGCACGACCGCCTCGTTGCGGATGGTCAGCGTCTGCAGCACCGAGATGCTCATCGTGCCGCCGAGGTTGCGCAGCAGCGAGCTGATCGCCGTGCCCTCGTTGCGCAGCTGCGGCGCCAGCGTGGTGAAGACCAGCGCCGCGACCGGCACGAACATGATGCCCCCGCCCAGCCCCTGGATGAAGCCCGAGCTGATCATCAGCCAGCTGTCCATCTCCAGCGATGCGTTGCTCAGCATGACCATCGAGATGCCGGACAGGGCGACGCCGACCATGATCAGCAGCCGGTTGTCGATGCGGTGGACGATCGGCGCCATCGCCAGCATGGCCAGCATCGTACCGATGCCGCGCGGCATGGAGACCCAGCCGATCAGCTCGATCGGATAGCCCATCAGCTCGGCCAGCATCGGCGCGGTCAGCGCCATCACCCCGTACATCAGCCCGCCGAGGAAGAAGCCCATGATGTTGCCGATGATGAAGTTGCGGTCGCGGAACAGCTGCGGGTTGACGAAGGGCCGGCGGGCGGTGAACGAGTGGACCAGGAACAGGTAGAAGGCGGTTCCCGCGAGCGTCGCCTCGATCCAGATCTCGTACGAATTGAACCAGTCGAGCAGTTGCCCGCGGTCGAGCACGAGCTGCAGGCAGGCGACGGCGACGCCCAGCAGGACGAAGCCGAGCAGGTCGAGCGGCTTGGGTTCGTCGTCGCGCGTCTCGGCGAGGGTGAACAGCAGCCCGACGAGCGCGATCGCGCCGATCGGCAGGTTGATGAAGAAGATCCAGCGCCAGGACAGGCTCTGCGTCAGCCAGCCGCCCGCGACCGGGCCGATGATCGGCCCCATGATCGCGCCGAGGCCCCAGACCGCCATCGCCGAGCCGTGGCGTTCGGGCGGGTTGATGTCGAGCAGGATCGCCTGGCTCATCGGCAGCAGCGCCGAACCCATGATCCCCTGCAGCAGGCGGAAGGCGATCAGCTGGTCGAAATTGGCGGCAAGGCCGCACAGCGCCGAGGCCAGCGTGAAGCCGACCACCGAGGTGATGAACAGCCGCTTGCGCCCGAAGCGCCCGGCCAGCCAGCCGGTCAGCGGGGTGAAGGTCGCGACCATGACGATGTACGAGGTCAGCACCCAGGTGATCTGCTCGCGCGAGGCCGAGGTCGCCGCCTGCATGTGCGGCAGCGCGACGTTGGCGATCGTCGCGTCGAGCTGCGTCATGAATGCCCCCGACAACGCAAACAGCGTGATCAGATTGCGCCGAAGCGGAGGGGGATAGGGATGCGTCATCGGCTGGCGGGCCTTGCCATGCCTTCGGGGGTTTGGCGAGGCGGCTTGTCGAAGCGCGTGTGCGACCGCATGATCGGGCGCAATAAAATCGGACTCGCACAAAGGGGAGAGCGATCATGGCCATCAGCCAACCGATGCTGCCGCGTCGCGGCGCGCTGTCATTGCTGGGCGCAGGGCTCGCGGGGGCCGCCCTGCCGGCGCCCGGCTGGGCCGCGCCCCGCAGCCTGCCGATGCTCGGGACGCACGACCAGCTTCAGGCCGAGCGCTTCATCCTGCATTTCCTCGAGGATGCCGAGCTGATCGCGCTGCAGGCGCAGATCAAGGCCGAGCTGCTGCAGAGCGCGATCGGCCGGACGCGCGAGGGCGCCGCCACGGTCGACCGCGCAGTGGCGCAGTGGACCAACTCGCTGCTCTTCGCCGAGGCCTGCAAGCACCGCAAGCGGCCCGTTTTCCTGTGGGGCACCGACGATACCCCGCGCCACTGGTTCGGCTACACGCTCGGCGGCGTCGGCACGTCGGGCGACAATCCCGACGCGATCTACCGCACCGCGGTGATCGACGGTTCGCGGCAGTACGAGGTCACGGGCTGGATCGACCGGACGCGGCCCGCCGCGCAGCTCGTCTTCGAGACCGACCGCGCCGACATGGCCGAGCCGGCCTCGATCATCGACATGAACGGCGGCAAGCCCGACGTCGTCTCGGCAACGCTGAACCTGCTGACCGACCGCGACCTGCCGATCGGCCCGGATGGCAGCTTCCGCCTGATTCTCGGGGGCGAGGGCGACGGGCCGAACCACCTCGAGCTCAAGCCGGGGATAATTTCCGTCGGCACCCGCGACCTCCTGTCGGACTGGCGGCAGCGGCCCGCGCGTCTCAGCATCCGCGAGCTCGGCGTGCCGCAGCCGCGCGTGGCCTTCGAGGCGCTCGACTACGCACTGCTCAAGCGGCACGCGCTGGCGGACCTGCCCGGCTTCGTCCGCTTCTGGGCCAAGTTCCCCGAGATCTGGTTCGGCGGCCTCGCGCCCAACAGCGTGTCCGAGCCGCTCGGCCGCAACGGCGGCTGGGGCTTCGTCGCCGGCTGCCGCTTCGTGCTCGAGCCCGACGAGGCGATCCTCGTCACCACCGGCCGCGGCGGCGCCGGCTATACCGGCTTCCAGCTCAACGACCCATGGATGATCGCGCCCGACGCGAGGGCGAACCAGGTCTGCCTCAACCTCTCGCAAGTGACGCCCAACGCCGACGGCAGCGTGACCTATGTCATCTCGCAGGCCGATCCCGGGGTCGCCAACTGGCTCGACACGGTCGGCTGCAACGCCGGCATGGGCATCATGCGCTGGCAAGCGCTGCCGCCGGGAGCGACCAAGGACGGCCTGATCCGCAACTTCCGCAAGGTGAAGCTCGCCGCGCTGGACAGCATCAGCAACATCCCGCGCGTCACCCCGGCGCAGCGCCGAGCGGCGGTCGCCG
>JADMIO010928645.1_pt1 | contig 21900 bp, 21 predicted proteins | sample 8958161 | NCBI WGS metagenome assembly JADMIO01 (sample SAMN16585339, study PRJNA669376) | soil metagenome | isolation source: Crop rotation soil | place: USA: Cullars Rotation, Alabama | collected 2011
CCGCGACTTCAAGTCACGTGAATTCCAAGCTTCGGATCCCACTGTGCTGGAAAGCTCGCCTGGAGCCGCTCGCAAGGCGGTGTCGAATTCGGGGCGAATCACTATCCGCTGATGGTGGTGCTGCACTCCGGATTTCTCGCCGGCGCGCTGGTGGAGGTGATCGGCCTGCACCGGCCGTTCCTGCCCGCTCTCGGTTGGCCGATGCTCGCGATAGTGGTTGCCGCGCAAGGGTTGCGGTGGTGGTGCATCGCCACCCTCGGTCGGCAGTGGAACACCCGGGTCGTTGTCATCCCCGGTGCGCCCCGCGTCGTCGGCGGCCCGTACCGGTTCTTCAGCCACCCCAACTACGTTGCGGTCGTCGCCGAGGGGATCGCCCTGCCGCTGGTGCATACCGGGTGGATCACCGCGCTGGTATTCACGGTGCTCAACGCCGCACTGCTGCACACCCGCATTCGCACCGAAAACGCCGCGCTGGCAAGCCTGTCGTGATCGATCTCCTGGTTGCAGGCGGCGGCCCGGCCGGTCTGGTCACCGCATTGCACGCCGCACGCGCCGGGTTGAGCGTGACCGTCGTCGAGCGGCGTCAGGCGCCCATCGATAAGGCCTGCGGTGAGGGAATGATGCCTTCCACCGTCGCACAGTTGGACAAGCTTGGAATTGCCCTGCCTGGCAAGCCGTTTCGGGGTATCACCTATTTCGACTCCGCGCGCCGGGTGGACGCCCCATTTCGGGCCGGCCCCGGGATGGGTGTGCGACGCACCGCGCTGCACAGCGCACTGACGGATGCGGTCGCCGCGGCGGGTGTCGAGGTGGTCAACGCTCACGTCGGCACGGTCACCCAGGACTCGGATTCGGTGCAGTGCGGTGGATTTCGCGCACGTTACCTCGCGGCCGCCGACGGTTTGCATTCGCCGATCCGGCGATCACTCGGGCTGGCGCGGCCGAGTCGCGGGTCGCGGCGGTGGGGGCTGCGTCGCCACGTCCGTACCGAGCCATGGAGCGACCGGGTCGAGGTGTACTGGGGTGACGGCGCCGAGGCGTACGTGACGCCGGTCGCCGACGACTGTGTGGGGATTGCGATCCTGACCGCGCGGCAGGGCTCGTTCGAGAGCCGGCTGGCCGAATTCGGTGTGCTGAGCCAACGCGTGAACGGCCACCCGCACGGACCCGAGCGGGCCGCGGGCCCGCTGCGACAACGGGTGGCGGGGCGTACCGCCGGCCGCGTGCTGCTGGTCGGTGATGCTGCCGGCTACGTCGACGCGCTGACCGGCGAAGGCCTCGGCATCGCCTTCGGCGCTGCGGAGTTGTTGGTGAATTGTGTTCTGGCCGACCGGCCCGGCGACTACGACCGGCAATGGCGACGGATGTCGCGCCGCTACCGGTTGCTGACAGCGGGTCTGCTCCAGGCCGTCGAGCACGGCTCAACCCGGTCGGCAGTGGTGCCCGTGGCGGCGGCGCTGCCGAGTGCGTTCGGCAAGATCGTGAACCTGCTCGCGTACTGACGCGTAGGCTGCGCCGCTATGAGCAACGGCCCCCATGGTGTCGAACACATCCCGGGCATTCCAGACTGGAATCGCCTGCTGCAGGGCCGCGTTGCGGTCGTGACCGGTGGCGGCGACGGTATCGGTGGGGCGATCTCGGCACTGTTCGCCGCGCACGGCGCCGCGGTGGAGGTCGCCGAGATCGATGCGGAGCGTGCCGAGCGGATCAGCCGGGACGTGTCGGCCGCCGGTGGGCTGATTCGCAGCCACGTCGTCGATGTCACCGCCGACGACGAGGTCGAGCGCCTGGCCGACGCGGTGCTGACGGAGCACGGTCGGGTGGACGTCGTGGTCAACAATGTCGGGGACTACCGGCCGCTGGTGGGCTTCGAGGAGTCGACACCGCAGAGCTGGCAGCGGATGTATGACATCAACCTACGACACGTGTTCGCGGTGACCCGTGCGTTCGTCGGCGCCATGATCGAGGCCGGCAGCGGCACCATCGTCAACATTCACTCGGTGGAGGGCATGCGTGGCTTCCCCCGCGACCCCGTGTACGGCGCGATGAAAGCCGCTGTCGCACACTTCACCACCTGCCTGGCGGTGGACCTGGGCCGGCACGGCATCCGGGTCAACGGCATCGGCACCGATCTCACCCAGACACCACAGGTGGATTACCTCACCGGATACGAAGACGTCGAGCACCTATGGCAGGCGTGGGCGCCCGTCGGCCGGGTCGGCTGGCCCGAGGATCAGGCGCGGGTGGCCTTGTTCCTGGCCTCGGAGCTCTCAGGGTTCGTCACCGGTCACAACATTCCGGTCGACGGTGGGACGAAAGCCGGTGGCGGCTGGTTGTTTTCACCGCGTGCCGGCCGTTTCGTCAACCGGTCCAAGCACCTGTAGGTCTCAGCGCGCAGAGTGCCCGGTTCCGCTGTGGTCGCTGCCGACACCTGCCGTCGCTCGTTCTGTGCGCTGCTGGGCGGACGGCTTGGCGCGGCGCTGTGACGCTGGTGCGGAGATGGCCGGGGTGGTCGCCGGCTGGCGTCTGCTTGTCGCCACCGCCCGGCGCGGATTCGGTGCTTCGACGGTCTGTGTCGTCACCGGGGCCGATCGCGCGGCCGTCGCGGCGGCGTTCTTGCGTGCCGCCGCCGGGATGCCAAGAGCTCCGGCGATTGTCTTCACCACGGCGTTGATCGCGCTGCTCACCAGCTGCACAACGAATTTCGGCACCACCAGCGCCTGGTTGATCAGCTGACGAATGAAGACCTGAGCGGCCTGCAGGAACGGGTTGGCCGGCATATAGGGCGTCACGTCGAACGGTTCGGCGGTGCCGTCGGCGAGGTCGGCGATCAACGCGCGGATGGTGTCGGCTGCCAGCTTGGGCGTCCAGTTGGTCTTGAAGATGCCGAAGTTGGCCTCGTCGTCGAAGGCGCCGGTCGCGCTGTCCCGAGTGGTGTAGATGAACATCGGTCCGGCGCCTGCCACCTGCTGCCACGCGACGACGAAATCGTGGATGTAGGCGGCCTGTTGGGACTGGGACACCACGCTGGTGGGCAGGCCGTATTCGGTGGCCCACAGTTTGAGGGCGGCGTCGCCGTTGGCGGCCATCAGGGCACGGATCGCCGCGACCTGCTCGATGGGTTCGCCGGGCTCGGTGCCCTTCGAGAACGGCGTCACGTAGTGGTAGGGGTGAAACGACAGCGCGTCGAAGAAGCCATGTGCCCCATCGGCATACATCTGCGTCACGAACTTGACGGCGCTGATCGACACACCCGGGATGTTGCCAACCGCGCCCAGCACACCGCCGATGACGGTCGCGTCCGGGTCGGCCGCCTTGATCGCGGGGTAGGCGGCCTTGAGCAGGTCGGTGTAGGCCTTGGCGCTGACCGGTGACCAGAAGGTCACACCGTTCGGCTCGTTCCAGATCTCGTACGCCGAGATCTTGCCCTGGTAGCGGGTGGCGACCGCCGACGCGAACGCCGCGTACGTGGCGGGGTTCGGGTGCCCGTTGAGGGGAAAGCCGGCCCAGGTCGGGGTGCCACTGATCACACCGAGCACACCCATGTCGCGGTCGGCGGCGGCGTTGACCACCATGTCCAGCTTGGACCAGTCGTAGTTCTGAGAGCTGGTGGGCTGCACGAAGATCCACGGCACCGCGATACGGACGTCTTTGACTCCGAGGGACTGCAGCTCATCGAGGGTCTTGTCCAAATCCTCCTCGGACAGTGTGTAGAGGTTGGAGTCGGCGATGCCCAGCGTCGTGGGCGACTCGTCGATCGCAGCCACGAGTACGACCGGCAGATGGATTGGGCCGTGCGACGCCTGGGAAACGCCCGTGGGCATCGGGGTGAGCGTGGCTGCGATCACGGCCGCCGCGGTCACCGTCGTCATCGCCCGCTTGGCCACCCCAAAGCGGCAGGATTGATCAGGCATACGCAGCTCCCCCGATGTTTGCGTCCTGTGTCAGCAAACAATAGCGCGGCCTGAGACAGCCGGTGTGCCGAATTAGGGCGTCTCGCTGCGGCCCATCGGTAGCCTCGAAGACGATGGCTATGGAGTTCGCATGACGGCGGATGGCGGCGAACGCGGCCTGGCGTCGGCACTGGGGGCGGCACCAGAGCTGATCACCGTGCGCGCCGAAGGGCTGGCGCAGATGGAGGTGTTCGCCGGGTGCCGGCCTGAACTCCTGCGTCCGTTGGCCGAGCGGTTGCGACCGCTGCAGGCGCCGGCGGGCCGGGTGTTGATGCGTCAGGGTGAGCAAGCGGTGTCCTTCCTGCTCATCGGTTCGGGCCAAGCCGAAGTGCGCCACATCGGTGATGACGGCGAGGTCATTCTGGATTCGGTTTCGGCCGGCGTGATCGTCGGCGAGATCGCGCTGCTGCGGAACAAGCCCCGCACGGCGACCGTCACCACCACCGAACCGCTGACGGGGTACATCGGTGACCACGCGGCGTTTGAGGCGATGGCAGAGCTGCCCGGGATCAGCGAGCGACTGGTGCGCACGGCCCGCCAGCGGCTGGCCGCTTTCGTCACCCCGATCCCGGTGGTCCTCAAGGATGGCACCGAGCTGATGCTGCGTCCGGTGCTTCCCGGTGACAGCGCGCGGACATCGAATGGCCCCGTCGAGTTCTCCACCGAGACGCTCTACCGGCGGTTCATGTCGATGCGTGCCCCGAGCATGGCGCTGATGAACTACCTGTTCCAAGTCGACTATGTCGACCACTTCGTGTGGGTGTTGGTCGACGGCCCGGACGGGCCGGTGGTCGCCGACGTGCGGTTCGTGCGTGACGTGGCCGATCCATCGGTCGCCGAGATCGCGTTCATCGTCGGCGATGCGTACCAGGGCCGAGGCATCGGCAACTTCTTGATGGACGCGTTGATCATCGCCGCGCAGGTCGGGGGAGTGAAGCGATTCTCGGCACGGGTGCTTGGCGACAATCTGCCGATGCGGACGATCCTGGATCGTTTCGGCGCGCATTGGGAACGTGAGGAGCCCGGAGTGGTGACGACGGTGTTCGATGTACCGAAAGCCGATGGGGTGCAGATTGATTCGGAGCTCGCCACCGAGATCCGCGATATGGCACGCCAAGTGCTGAGGGCGATCGGCTGAGATGGCCAAGCCGGCGCTGAACAAGGACACCCGGTTGTGCATCTCGCTGGCCGCTCGGCCCAGCAACATCGGTACCCGATTCCACAATTATCTCTATGACCAGCTCGGCCTGGACTTCATCTACAAGGCTTTCACCACAACCGATATCGCGGCTGCCATCGGCGGGGTGCGGGCGTTGGGAATTCGCGGCTGTTCGGTGTCGATGCCGTTCAAACAGGACGTGCTGGCACTGGTCGATCATGTGGAGGATTCCGCGCGGGCGATCAACGCGGTCAACACGATCGTCAACGATGACGGAGTGCTGACCGCGGCCAACACCGATTACACAGCTGTGCAGCGGTTGATCACCGAGCACGGACTGGACCCGGCCGCGGCCGTGCTGATCCGCGGCAGCGGCGGGATGGCGAGTGCGGTGGCAACGGCCTTTCGGGACAGTGGTTTTCAGGACGGCACGATCGTGGCCAGGAATTCCGACAGCGGCCGGGCGCTCGCACAGCGGCTGGGCTATGACTGGCGTAGTGAAGTGGGTGACCTTCGCGCGCCGATCATCGTGAACGTGACGCCGATCGGCATGGCCGACGGGCCCGATGAACACGAGCCTGCGTACGGTGATGACGTGATCGCCGCTGCGCACACCGTTTTCGACGTCGTCGCACTGCCGTCGGAGACACCGTTGATCGCCGCGGCCCGGGCTGCCGGCAAGCAGGTCATCACCGGCGCCGAGGTGATCGCGTCGCAGGCGGCCGAGCAGTTCGAGCGTTACACCGGCGTGCGGCCCACACCGGAGCAAGTTGCCGAGGCGTCCGCGATTTCGCGGGCTTAGCTCCGCAGCAGGCGTTCCGGGTGGTGGTAGGTGTTGGTGCCTGCGGCCAGTGGGAGTTGGGGTGGTGGGATCCATTCGGTGTCGCCGTTGGCGAGCTTTCGGGTTTTCCAGCCTTGGTCGAGGAGTCGGTGATCGGCTCGGCAGGCCAGCGTGAGGGCGTCGATGTTCGTCAGCCCGCCCTCGGCCCATTCATCGACATGATGGACCTCGGTCAGGTAGCCGGGTGCGTCGCAGCCCGGTCGGGTGCAGCCACGTTCCTTGCTGTGCAACATGATCCGCTGATCGGGTGAGGCGATGCGTTTGGTGCGGCCCAGCCACAACGGTTGTCCGTTCACTCCATCGAAGAGAGCGAGGTAATGGTAGGCGTGGCTGGCCATCCGGATCAGGTCTGGGATGGGCAGCAGAGTGCCGGTGGCGGTGACGGCGTGGCTGGTCTTGTCTTGCAGGTCTTGCAGGGTGGCGGACGCGATCACGGTGACCGGTAGGCCGTTGTGCTGGCCGAGTTTCGGATCCCCCAGTTGGCCCCGCACCAGAGCGGTCAGGGCATCGTGTTGACGTTGACCATGGCTGCGCCGATCACGCTCGGCCACCTCCTCCGACGGGGCGAGGGTCGGGGATTGATCGGCCGGGTTGCAGACCCCGGGGGCGGCGAACTTGGTGAACCACGCATCCAGCATGGCGCGTAATTCGGGGTCGGCGATCAGCCGGCCCACACTCATGCCATCGACCTGTTGGCCGCCGCACCAGACGAAGCCGCGCTTGCGGGCCCGATCCTCATCGGAGAACTTCCCATCGGGGTTGAGGTGCAACGCCAACCGAAGCGCAACCTTTTCCAGTTGGTCGGGCCGCAGGACCCGCGCCTTCTCCGCGAGCGAGCGTTCAGCCTTCTCGCACTCGACCACCGGTACGTGGTCGGGTAGGTCGCGGAAGAACTTCTGAATCACCCGCAGATGCTCACCGTCCAACTGCCCGTCGTGCCAGGCTTGTGCGGTCTCCGGCAGTAGCGGCGGCAGCGGCTCGCCGGTCAATGCCCGCCGCGGCGCCAGTTGTTCGGCATTCCGGATGCGGCGCTTGGCCTCCCGCGGACTGATCCGCAACACATCACCCACCGTGATCGGCACCGGCGGGCACCCCTCGACCTGCTCCAGGCAGGCGATCCCGGACACCGAGATTGCTTTCTGCACCCGTTGCGCGGTCTCCATCCGCGCCAAAACCGTAAACCGTTTGACCGGTTCCACGGTCTCGAGATCGATGGCGGCAAGGGATGCGACGACGTCGTCGAGCGCATCCAACACCACATCAATCGAACTCATGTTCGAAACGCTACGCCGCGCCACCGACAGAATCCCGACACCAAACCCGACCTGTGGATGAATCCGGGTCTGGGGATGAACGCGGCTACTTCAGCTGGCTCGCCGCGTACTCGTCAGGCCGATTCTTCTTCATCCACAAGCGAATTGGCGCGAACAACACCCACAGCACCGCGTAGCCCGCGTAGTAGAAGGCCAGGGCGACGAGCATCCCGCCAACCCACGCCGGGTAGACGATGATGAGACAGAACTGCACGAACTGCTTGAGCACCACCGGCTGCCCGTCAGCCATCGACCACACGGCGCGCGGACTCAACGCCGCGAGTAGGCGGCGGCCGGTGGACACCTTCGGCTCTTCGGGTTCCAGCGGTTCGTCGGACGTCATGTGAGTCTCCTTCGAGTGAAGACGGCTGCCGGCACGCACAGCGCACCGGCAGCCGCCCCACGATTCGATCAGGGAGTGATCGTGGTCTTCTCGTCGATGATGTTGGTGGCGTCCATCAGCGGACCCTCCTGGCCGTCGAGCGCATCGGCATTCATCTGCAGGACATAGAGACCGTCCTGTCCGGGAATCACGACCGTCTTCTGCGCGATGATCCGCTTCTTGCCGTCCTTGGTGTAGTTACCACCAAGCTGGACGGCGTCGAAGCCGCTCAGCGTGCTCTTGTTGGCACCGTCGCCCAGCGGCGTCCAGCCGGGCAGATTCTGCAACTCGCCCGGAGCGAACTCGAGAACCTTCTTGGGATCGACATTTCCGGTCAGCTTGGACACGATCGCGATGATGCTCGGCGGATCGTTCTTGTCCACCGGGGTGTCGAACACGATCGCGCCGTACGCCCAGTCAGGGGTCTGCTGCCCGGCGTCCGACCATCCCGGGGGCATCGCCAGATCGATGTTCGGTGAACCCGGATCGCCGCGCTTGACCGGCGCTTCGGTGATCTGGTTCTCCTTCAGGTAGTCCTGAATTGTCTTGTTCTTGCCGGCTGCCGGCGTCGGACTCGCTGACGTCTCAGTGCTTTTCGACGTCGAGGTCGCGGTGGACGTCGACGTGGACGTCGACGCGGACGTCTTGCTGTCGTCCTTGCTGTCCGATCCGCAGCCCACGAGCGCGAAACTCAATGAAACGGCGGCCAGGCCCGCCGTAGCTACCGCCGTCATTTTGTTCATCGAACGAGTTCTCCTTTTGTTGTGGCGCACCGTTCCCAGCGACCAACCAAATTCGATTGAGCAGCTTAGTGCCCTTCACAGCGAAATCACATGAATGTTTGTGAAACCGCTTTTGCCACGGGCCCGACAAATTAGGCGCACCATAGTTTCAGGCCGCGTATCTGCAATGGCGCAATGTGGTCGCGGTGGTGGGTCGGATGAAGCCACCTTGGGCGTTGCGCCCGGCGTTGTGGGGGGCGCCATGGGCGCGCTTCTGCGCTTCATGTGGTTGGTGGTGTCGGGAGTTGTCGCGGCCGCATGGTTGCCGATTCCCGTTCAACTGACGGCCACCACGGCGCTGATCATGGGCGGCACGGGACACCCGCTGGTGGGGGAATCCCCGAATTTCGTCGGCCAGTACACGCAGGGCGCGCTCAATCTCTTCATCACTCCGACCGGTGCGGCGCGGGCCGATTCGACAGATCCCGGCTCCTATCACCTCGTCGCCGTCGCTACGCCCGAACAATTCTGGCCGATAGCCGGAGCCACCCGGTTCGATTCGTCGGTCGCGGTCGGTGTCGGCAACCTCACCGACTGCCTGCACGGGCGCCCGGCATGCAAAGCGGACGATCTCGGCGGCGGCGGTGAGCGGCAACCGGACTACGTGATCTACGGCTACTCGCAGAGCGCCCGGATCGCGACGATCGTGAAGCGCAGCCTGATCGCGGACGACGAACTAACGAACGTTTCGTTCGTCGTCACCAGCAACCCGAACCGGCCGAACGGCGGCTTTCTGGAGCGGTTCGCAGGTCTTTACATACCCATCCTCGACGTCACGTTCGACGGTGCGACGCCCACCGACAGCTGCGACGCCGCCGGCACCAATTGTCGGTTCCTCACCGCCGATATCGCCCGGCAGTACGACGGCTGGGCGGATTTCCCGCGGCGTCCGTTGAACCTGCTGGCCGATCTCAACGCGCTGGCCGGCATCGCCTTCCTGCACCCCGACTACACCCAGTCCGCGGCCGACGCGCTGTACCAGGGCACGACCGGCGACACCACGTACTACCTGCTGCCGACCCCGCGCCTGCCGCTGCTCATACCGCTCGCGCGACTTGGCGTGCCGGCGCCGATCCTCGATGTCCTGGACGCGCCGTTGCGGGTGATCGTGGAGTGGGCCTACGACCGCGACATCGACCCGGGCACCCCGACGCGGGCAACGATGGTCAACGGCCAGAGCCCAGTCACCATGGTGCGAAACCTGTTGGCCGCCATCCCTGTCGGACTCGACGACGGACTGCAGTCGGCAGGCTTCGGTCGCCCGCTGAAAACGACTCCGGCAGGACCCTTCGGGGTCGGTGGCACAAGGCTCCCCACCGCACCGGTACCGAGCCCAACCGCGACAGCCGACCGGCAGACAGGACCAGCCGGCGCCGCCAGATTGAAGCCCCGCGGTCGACCGGTCCGAGACCAGCGAGCACCGGGTGCAACCATCAAACCGCAACATGCGGGCGTCGGCGGTCACGGAGCCCGGTTCTGACCACTGTGTGACGACCGGCCGCGCGCGACGTTTGCGGTTGTTGCGCATGGGTAAGTTTGCGCCCATGGGAAAGTCCATCGTCGCAACCTCATTGGCCACTGCCGCGGCGGCGGTGACCGGCAGCATCGCCAGCCGTCGCGGTGTCGAAACGTGGTATCCCCGGCTTCGTAAACCGCGCTACGTTCCGCCCAACGCGGTGTTCCCGATCGCGTGGACGACGTTGTACGCCGATATCGCGGTGACCTCGTCGGCGACGATCGACAAACTGCGTGGCAACGGCGAAGAAGCCAAGGCCCGGGCCTACATCGGCGCGCTTGGCGCCAACCTGGTGCTCAACGCCAGTTGGAGCTGGCTGTTCTTCAAGGCCCACAAGCTCGGACCGTCGGCGGTGGTAGCCGGTGCACTCGCGGTCAGCAGTGCCGATCTGGCCCGCCGGTCCGCCGCGGCAGACCCGAAGCTCGGTGCGGCGTTGGCGCCGTACCCGTTGTGGTGCTCGTTCGCGACGCTGATGTCGACCGACATCTGGCGCTTCAACCGTTAGAACGCCATCTCGCGCGCAGTGAAGCGATCGGTGATGTCGCCGACCAGCGATTCGTCGTAGGGGTCGACGGCCACCGGACCGTCGTCGAGCGTCAATCCGTCCATGTCGACCCACACGACGTTGGGGCTGGTGGTCAGTTCGAAGAAGTACATCCGGTTGGTCAGGTCGGTGACCGTCCGGTATTCGGTGTTGTAGACGCCGAAGTCGCCGTACGGTGCGCCGAACGGAACCGACACGTTGCGCATGATTGCCATCACGCCTGCGATCGCCTGGCGTTGCGAGCTCGGCTTGGGCAGTAGCGCAGAATAGTAGGCCGCCCGCTGGAACCGATCGACCGGGTTGACGTTGCCGGGCAACGGCATCTCCCGGCTGGGGTGCGAAAAGTCCTGCAGCGAAAGCAGTTTCAACTGTTCGTCGTATGTTGGATCGTTCGTCATCAACGTGAACTCACGGCCGTGGTGAACCACCGCCCGCCCTTGAGCGAACTCGATCACCGCCGAGTCGCCGCCGGCGTCCTCGAGAGCGACGTGCAGGTTGGCGTCACGTCCGTGCGCCGACACCTTGATGAGTTGAATCTGCTCCATCAGCCGCAGCGCCTCGGCGACGGTGTCCGCCTGATCCAGCAGATACTGCAACCACAAGCCGGCATGCACCCCGGGTTTCGCCGGATCCCGCACGCCGAAGTCGGTTTCATTCAGATACAGCCCGTGCCCGGCCAGACCCGCCTCGTTCAGACCGTCCACGGTGCCCAGTCCGTAGACAGTCGTCACCAGGCTGGCGAAACGGCTGGTCCACCGCAACGGGTTCGGATCGCTGACGAGCCCGGTCGGCCGGCTGCCGTCGCGGTCCCGCCCGCGGGGGAAACCGACGATCAGCGGCTGTGTCGACTCCGGCCAGTCCATCGAGCGCCCGGTGAGGACGGCAAGGTCATTGGTGTTCCACAGCACGCGAGTACACATGGTTAACAGGTTATGTCCGCGAGGCTCGCGCATTCGGCAACCAATCAGTGGTATCAAAAGCCGGTGCGGCAGCTCATCGTCTGCCTGACGGCGGCCCTCTGCCTCGCGGGACCGGGGCTCGCGGCGTGCGCAGCGCAGCCCGCCTCGCCACCATCGTCGTCGAAGTCTGCACTGAGCGGGTCGCCAACGAATGACGTCAACCCCGCCAACATCAAACGCGTCCGCTCATCGCTGCCGCCCGGGTACGAGATCGCCGACGTCACCGGACCGATCAGCGCGGCCGCCCTGTGGGGATTCGGAGCCGGCTGGACGGCCGCCCCGCCGCAATGTGCGGCGCTGGCCGATCCGGCACCCGCCGATCCCGGTGCCCGCGGCTACTCCGCGTCCGGCGCGGGCGGCATCATGTACGTCGTCGTCGCGGTCCCCGCGCAGCCTGCGCCTGCCGACACCGCGATCGGCGAATGCGCCAGGTGGACGATGACATTCGCGCACACCACCGGAGACGTGAGCCTGTCTGACGCGCCGGTGATCGACGGTGTCGAGACCGTCGCGATGACGGTCACCACCCGCACCGTCGTCGAGTCGGGCACCGAGACCGACGGCCAAGCTGTCACCGCACAGGCGTATCTGGACGGCCACGTCGTGTTCGTCACCCTGATCACCGATCCCGGGTCCCCGCATCCAGCCCTGGACGCGCGGTCCGTCGGCGACCTGCTGGTTGCGACGGTCGCCGCCCTCCGCGGCTGAGGAGGGTACATTTGCCACGATGTTGAAACCCGGCGCGGTCGTCGCAGTGCTGTTCGCCGGATTGCTCGCCGCGTGCTCATCTGGCGCACCACCCGAACCGAAGGCCGATATCGCGAAGGTGACGACGGTGAAGTCGACCTTCGGCCCGGGCTTCACGGTGTCCGAGGTCGCCAAGACCGGTATCGACCCTCAAGTGCTGGCCGGCCAGAAACTGCCCGACGGGCTGACCTTCGATCCGCCGTCGTGCGCGAAATATGCGACGGGACAACTCGTCCCGCAGGGCACCGAGGGCAACATGGCCGCCGTCTCCGCCGAGGGCGAGGGCAACCGCTTCATCGTGATCGCCGTCGAGACCAATTCGGCGGTGCCGGTGACCGAACCGGGTCCGGACTGTCACAAGGTCACGTTCAGTGGCTCTGCGATGCGCGGGCTGGTGGAGTCGGTGGAGGCGCCCAAGATCGACGGCACTCAGACACTGGGCGTCCACCGGGTGCTGCAGGCGGTGGTCAACAATCAGGCGCGCACTGGTGAGACGTACAACTACTCCGCGCATTTCGGCGTCTATCAGGTCATCGTCAGCGCCAACCCGCTGGTGGTGCCGGACAAGCCAGTCGTGCCGGTGAACGTGGGGCGGGCCCGTGATCTTCTGGTCGCGGGCGTCAACGCCATTCGCGGCTGAGTTCAGCGCACGTCGCGCGGCCGGAACTGGATGCTGATCCGCGGCCCCTTCGGCAGCGCGGTCTTCGGCACGGCGTGCTCCCAGGTGCGCTGGCACGAGCCGCCCATCACCAGCAGGTCGCCGTGTTGTTGGGGCAGACGCAGCGACTGTCCGCCGCCGCGGGGCCGAAGCGCGAACACCCTGGTCGCGCCGAGACTGACGATGGCCACCATGGTGTCTTCGGTGCTGCTACGCCCGACGGTGTCACCGTGCCAGGCCACGCTGTCGTTGCCGTCGCGGTAGAGACACAGGCCGGCGCTGGTGAACGGTTCGCCGAGTTCGCCGGCGTAGATGTCGTTGAGGCGACGGCGCAGCCTGGTGATGGCGCGGTGCGGCGCCGGTGCTTCTGTCAGGTCGTGAAAGCTGAGCAGGCGCGGAACGTCCAGGACACGGTCGTACATCTGCCGGCGTTCGGCGCGCCAGTCGACGCCGTCGAGGAGGGCCTCGTACAGCGCGTCGGCATCTTCGACCCACGCCGAGCGCATGTCGATCCACGCGCCGGCGCCAAGCTCGCGGCGCTCACTGTGCTCGAACAGCGCGCCCTGAACCGTCACAGACACGGGCTCGAGGATATCGCACATCTGTTCGAGTCTAAAGCTTTGCCGCCCCGGGCCCCTGGCCGGCGAGCACGTCTGCCGGGTTGGACAGCGCGCAGCTGCGCAGGCTCAGGCAGCCGCAACCAATGCAGTCGGCGAGATTGTCGCGCAATCGCTGCAGGTGCCCGATCCGCTCATCGAGATCGTCGCGCCAGCCGGCGGACAGCCGGGCCCAATCCCGGCTGGTCGGCACCCGGTCAGTCGGTAAGGACGACAGCGCATCCCGAACCCTGGCCAGCGGAATGCCGAGGCGCTGGGACATCCGGATGAAGGCCACCCGGCGCAACGTGTCGCGGGGGTAGCGCCGCTGGTTACCTGATGTTCGGCGGCTGCTGATCAAGCCTTCGCGCTCGTAGAAGTGCAGTGCCGAGATCGCCACGCCGGCCCGGGCGGCGAGCTCACCGGGCGCCAGTTCCTGCTCGGTCACATAACGACGATAGTTGAGCGGCCGCCAGTGTTGTTACGGTGCTATTTGTGACTGCCGCCGCACTTGGCTCCAACAGCGAGGTCGGGGCGCTGCGGGTCGTCATCCTGCACCGCCCCGGCGCCGAGCTGCAGCGATTGACCCCGCGTAACAACGACAAATTGCTCTTCGACGGCTTGCCGTGGGTCGCGCGGGCCCAGCAGGAACACGATGCATTCGCCGACCTGCTGCGCTCGCGGGGCGTGGAGGTGCTGCTGCTGTCCGACCTGCTGACCGAGGCGTTGAACAGCGGGGCGGCCAGAATGCAGGGCATCTCCGCGGCGGTCGACGCGCGCCGACTGGGACTGCCGCTGGCGCAGGAACTTTCGGCCTATCTGCGGAGCCTGGAGCCCGCACCGCTGGCCCATGTGCTGATGGCGGGCATGACGTTTACCGAATTGCCCTCGGGCGCAACGTCCGACACGTCGCTGGTTCGGCTCATGCATCACGGCGGGGATTTCGTCATCGAGCCGCTGCCCAATCTGCTGTTCACTCGCGATTCGTCGTTCTGGATCGGTCCCCGGGTGGCGATCACCTCGCTGGCGTTGCCGGCGCGGATCCGCGAAACCTCGCTGACCGATCTGATCTATGCCCACCACCCCCGCTTCCTCGGCGTGCGACGCGCCTATGAGTCGCACACCGCGCCGGTAGAAGGTGGTGACGTGCTGCTGATGTCGCCGGGTGTGGTGGCGGTCGGCGTCGGGGAACGCACCACGCCTGCTGGCGCGGAAGCATTGGCGCGCAGCCTGTTCGACGACGGTTTGGCGCATACGGTGCTGGCCGTCCCGATCGCTCAGGAGCGGGCCCAGATGCATCTGGACACCGTCTGCACGATGGTCGACGTGGACGCGCTGGTGATGTACCCGGCGATCAGCGACTCGCTGTCGGCGTTCACCATCAAGCGCACACCGGACGGGGTGAAAATCCTCGACGAGGCGCCATTTGTGAAGGCCGCCGCCGACGCCATGGAAATGCCGCTGCGGGTGATCGACACCGGCCTGGACCCGGTCACCGCGGAGCGCGAGCAGTGGGACGACGGCAACAACACCCTGGCAGTGGCGCCAGGCGTCGTCGTCGCCTACGAACGCAACACTGAAACCAATGCGCGCCTGCAGGATTCGGGAATCGAGGTGCTGCCGATCGCTGCTTCCGAGCTCGGCACCGGCCGTGGTGGTCCCAGGTGTATGTCATGTCCGGTGGCCCGGGACCCGCTGTGACCGATCTGCTGATCGACGGGAAACTCGTCGGCGGCGGCGCGGGCACGTTCGACACCGTCAACCCGGCTACCGAGGAGCCGCTGGGATCGGCCGCCGACGCCGACGCCGACGACATGGACCGCGCGATCAGCGCAGCGCGCACCGCGTTCGACCACAGTGACTGGTCACACGATGTGGCGCTGCGTGTGCACTGCCTGCGCCAGCTGAGGGATGCCCTGCGCGCCGAGATCGAGGAGCTGCGCGCGGTCACCGTCGCCGAGGTGGGCGCGCCAGTGGCCTTCACTCAGGGCTCGCACCTCGAAGGCCCGGTCAATGATCTGGCCTTTCCCGCCGAGGTGGCCGAAAGCTATTCATGGCGGACCGATCTCGGCGTGGCTTCACCGATGGGTATCGCGACGCACCGCTCGCTGGCGCGCGAGCCGTATGGCGTCGTCGGCGCGATCACCCCGTTCAACTTTCCGCACCAGATCAACCTCGCCAAACTCGGGCCCGCACTTGCCGCAGGCAACACCGTGATCCTCAAGCCGGCTCCAGAGACGCCGTGGTGTGCCGCGCACGTCGGTCGGATCATCGCCGAGCGCACCGACTTTCCGCCCGGCGTCGTCAACATCGTCACCTCCGGCGACCGCGGCCTGGGTGCCCGGCTGTGTGCGGACGGCCGGGTGGACGTGGTGTCGTTCACCGGTTCGACGGCCACCGGCGCCGCGGTGATGGCCAGTGCCGCACAGACGATCACCAAAGTCTTTCTCGAGCTCGGCGGCAAGTCGGCATTCGTCGTGCTCGACGACGCCGACCTGAGGCGCGCCTGCGAGGCGGCAGCGATGGCCGTCTCGCGGCACGCCGGCCAGGGATGTGCGTTCACGACTCGGCTGGTGGTGCCGCGCAACCGATACGACGAAGCCGTCGAGGCGACCGCCGACGCGATGGCCGGTATCGCCGTGGGTGACCCGACCGACCCGGCGACAGTGTGCGGTCCACTCATCTCGGCTCGCCAGCGTGATCGCGTGCAGGATTATCTGGATCTGGCGGTCGCCGAGGGTGGATCGTTCGCCTGCGGTGGGGGCCGTCCCGCCGGCGCCGGCCGGGGATACTTCATCGCGCCCACGGTGATTCGCGGGCTCCAGAATTCCGCCCGGGTGGCCCGCGAAGAGATCTTCGGGCCGGTCCTGGTCGTGCTGGCCCACGACGGTGACGATGACGCGGTGGCCATCGCCAACGACTCGCCCTACGGGCTGTCCGCGGCGGTGTGGAGTTCCGATCCGGATCGTGCGGCCGCGGTGGCTGCGCGGTTGAGGACCGGGACCGTCAGCGTCAATGGTGGAGTGTGGTATTCGGCCGACATCCCATTCGGCGGCTACAAGCAGTCGGGCAACGGCCGGGAGATGGGGTTGGCGGGCTTCGAGGAATACCTCGAGACCAAGGTGATCGCCACCGCGGTGGATCTATAGTGCGGACAACGTGACCCACTTGTCCTTCGATCCCGACGCGCTGCGCGCCCGCTATGCGCGTGAGCGGGACATCCGCTTGCGCGCCGACGGCATCGGCCAGTACGTCGAGGTGGCCGGTGATTTCGCGGGTTTCGCCGCTGACCCGTGGTCCGGCGAACCTCTCGACCGGGAGCCGCTGACCGACGAGGTCGACGTCGCGATCATCGGGGCCGGCTTCGGCGGCCTACTGACCGGGGCACGGCTGCGGGAACTCGGCGTGGCCGACATCCGGTTGATCGATAAGGCCGCGGACGTGGGCGGCACCTGGTACTGGAACCGATACCCGGGCATCGCCTGTGACGTCGAGTCGTACGTCTACATGCCGCTGCTGGAAGAGACGGGCTACCTACCGACGGAGAAGTACGCCAAGGGCCCGGAGATTTTCGCGCACTGCCGACGCATCGCCGAGCACTACGACCTTTATCGCAATGCCTGCCTGCACACCGAGGTCCGACAGATCCGCTGGGACGAGGCGGGCGAGCGCTGGATCGTGGAAACCGACCGGGGCGACGCGATCCGCGCCCGGTTCGTCTCAATGGCCAACGGATATCTGCAGAAGCCCAAACTTCCCGGCATCCCCGGCATCACATCGTTTGCCGGTCATACCTTCCATACCAGCCGGTGGGATTACGACTACACCGGAAAAAACCTGGAGCTGTTGGCCGACAAACGGATCGGCATCATCGGCACGGGCGCCACCGCGGTGCAGTGTGTTCCGCATCTGGCGCGAGCGGCCGGTCACCTCTCGGTGTTCCAGCGCACGCCGTCTTCAGTCGACGTCCGCGCGAACAGGCCCACCGATGCGCAGTGGGCCGCCACGCTGACTCCCGGCTGGCAGCGTCGCCGTATTGAGAACTTCCAGCAGCTCACCGCCGGCGGTGAGGCCGACGAAGACCTCGTGGCCGACGCCTGGACCAGTATCGTCAAAACGCTGCTGGTGCTGCGCGACGGTGAGCTGGCCGACTTCGCGAAGATGGAAGAGGTCCGCGCCCGGGTCGATGCCGTTGTGGCCGACCGCGATACGGCCGAGGCGCTCAAGCCGTGGTACGGCTACTTCTGCAAGAGGCCGTGCTTCCACGACGACTATCTGGCGACGTTCAACCGGCCCAACGTGTCTCTGGTGGACACCCGTGGCCGCGGCGTCGAATGCATCACCGAACGCGGTGTGGTGGTCGACGGTGTCGAGCACGAACTCGACTGTTTGATCTTCGCAACGGGGTTCGAGGTCGGAACCGAGTACACCCGTCGGACCGGGTTCGACGTGCTCGGCCGTCACGGGCTGTCCTTGACCGACAAGTGGCGTGACGGCGTCCGCACGCTGCACGGCCTCCTGGTGGCCGGCTTTCCCAATCTGTTCATCGAAAGCATTGCGCAGTCCGGGTTTACGGTGAACTTTCCCTATCTCCTGGACGTCCAGGCCTCGCATGTCGCGTGGATCATCGCCGAGGCGCTGGCCCGCGACGTCACTCGCCTGGAACCGACGACGTCCGCCGAGGACGGTTGGGTGGACGTGGTGGTGGGCAGATCCGCGGGAACGGCCGACCGAGCCCGCACCTGCACCCCGGGGTACTACAACCGGGAAGGACAGGCCAACGCCACCACCCGGCAGGGCAGCTTCTTCTACGGCACCCCGACCGAGTACGCCGACATCCTCGCGGCCTGGCGGGAGGACGGCACGCTCGACGGACTCGACATCTCCCGCGGTGGGTGCCGATGAAGACCCGGTACCTGCGCGGTCGGCTGCGGGCGGCGGTGCGGCGGCGGTCACCGCGGGTGGCGATCATCGGCGCCGGGTTCGGCGGGCTGGCCGCCGCGGTCGCCCTGCGCCGTATCGGCGTCGCCGACCTCGCGATCATCGAGCGCTGTGACGGCGTCGGCGGAACCTGGCGGCTCAACACCTACCCGGGCGCGGCGTGCGACATCCAGAGCCACCTCTACTCGTTCTCGTTCGCGCCCAACCGGAACTGGAGCCGCACCTACGCCCGACAGCCGGAGATCCTGGCCTACCTGGAATCGGTGGCCGAGGAGTTCGATCTCACGCGGCACCTGCTGACCGGCACCGCGGTACGCGGCATGCGCTGGGACGAACCCACGCGACAGTGGGAGCTGGACCTCGAATCAGTCGGTACCGGAACACGATCCGCGTTCACAGCCGATGTAGTGATCAGCGCCGTGGGTCTGTTCGGGGAGCCCAAACTGCCCGACATCGACGGTCTGGCCGAGTTCAGCGGCGCGATCATGCATACCTCCCGATGGGATCCGCGGGCCGACGTCACCGGCCGCCGGGTGGCAGTCATCGGCACGGGAGCCAGCGCCGTGCAGGTCGTTCCGGAACTGGCCAAGGACGCCGCCGCAGTGACGGTCTTCCAGCGCACACCGCCGTGGATGGTGCCCAAGGATGACCGCGCGTTCAGCGCCGACGAGCTCGATCGGTTCCACCGCATTCCCTGGGCCGGCCGCCGCGAGCGGTGGCGGCTGTGGAAGGAGCAGCACGACAACACCGCGCTGCGGCTCGACGACCCACGGGTCGCCGGACGGCAGGGGATCGCCGAGGAGTTCCTGCGCCGCAATGTCGCTGACGAACGGCTTCGCGCCGCGTTGACCCCGGATTACCCGTTCCGCTGCAAGCGAGTGCTGCTCGGCGGCGACTACTACGCCGCGCTGCAACAGGGCAACGTGTCACTGGTGACCGAGCCCATCGAGAAGGTCACCGAGGACGCGGTCTGCACTGCCTCGTCCACGACCGAGGTCGATGTCATCGTGCTGGCCACCGGCTTTCAGACCAGTCGCTACCTGTGCGGTATCGAGGTGATCGGCGTGGGTGGACAGTCGCTGCACGACAGGTGGGGTGAGGACCCCAGCGCATATCTCGGTTCCGCGGTGAGCGGTTTCCCCAATTTCTTGATGTTTTACGGCCCCAACACCAATCAGGGCGGCAACTCGATCGTCTACATCCTGGAGGCCGGTGCCCGCCTGGCCGCTGATGCGGTCGGACGGCTGCGCCGCAAGGGCGGCACGCTGGAGGTGCACCCGGAAGCCGAGCGCCGGTTCAACGAGGAGATCTCCGCCGAACTCGAACAGACGGTGTGGACGCAGTGCGGCAGCTATTTCCGCTCACCGGCTGGCCGCATCGTCACCCAGTGGCCGTACACCGAAATCGACTATGCCCGGCGCACATGGCGATTGAAGCCCCGGGATTGGATCCACCGGACGGACGGTTACAGTGCCCGTGGCCAGGAGCCGATGACGTCGGCGGCTTCCAAGCGGGCCAGGTCCTGATCCGACACGCCCAGCGTTTGTCCGAGGATATCGGCGTTGTGCTGTCCCAGTAAGGGAGCGGCGTGCGAGACGAAGTGGCCGGTGACCGGAGGTCGCGGGTAGGGCAGTGGTCCGCACAGCGGGTGGGGCGCCGTCTGGAAGAAGCCCCGCGCCTGTAGAGCCGGATTGTCGATGACGTCGGGCGGCTGCAGAACGGGTGCCGCGGGAACGCCGGCCTCCAGCAGTGCGTGCACGGCGATGTCACGGTCTTGGTCTTTGAGCCAGTCGGCCAGGTGAGCGTCGATGAGGTCACCCGCGTCGGTGGTGTAGGTGAGACCGTCAGCCCATAGTGGTTGTCCCAGAAGTGCTTTAAGGGCCTCCCAGTCGCCGTCGTGACGGAGGCTGACCGCTATCCACTGGTCGTCGCCGTCGCAGGCGTACACGTTCTGGACGGCGAACTCATGTCCCCGATTACCCCGGCGGGTCAGTAACACACCCGCGGCATCGCGTTCGATGATCTGCAGCGCACTGGCATTGAGCACCACGTCGATCATCGGCACCTCGATCAACTGGCCGTGCCCCGTGCGCCGTCGGTGCTCCAGGGCGGCGAGCGTCAGAAAGGCGGCGTGTACACCCGCCAGCGGATCACACGCGCCGCGCGGCGCGGTCGGCAGGCCGTCGGGGTAACCGGTGATCCAGGCCAGCCCGGCCAGTTGCTCCATCGTCATCGCGAACCCGACCCGGTCACGCCACGGGCCGTCGAGCCCGAACCCGGGCATGCGGACCTCGATGATCTGGTCGTTGAATCCGCGCAGCGCCTCATAGCTCAGCCCGAAGTTCTCCATCACGCGCGGAGTGAAGTTTTCGATCACCACGTCGGCGTCAGCCACCATTCGGCCGAAAAGTGCTCTGCCGTCGTCGGATTCCAGATCCAATGTCACCGAGCGCTTGCCTGAGTTCACCCCGTGGAACACCCAGCTGTACTCCCACCAGCGTTCGACGTCCGCGCGAAAGCCGCCGGCGAAGCGCATCCCGTCCGGGCGCTGCACCGATTCGATCTTGACCACGTCGGCACCCAGCATGGCCAGCAGGTGGGTGGCGGCCGGGCCGGCCCAGAATGCCGTCAGGTCGACGACCCGGACCCCGGCCAGCGGTAGGTCCGTGCGGGTGGCGTTCGGGCGCGGCGCCCACTCGGCGGGACTGTCGCCGATGCCGGGTGGCAGCGCCGGCGGCAGTGGCGGGGTGCGGCTCATTCGCCACGGCGAGACCGGCGCCCGGAACCCGGCGGGATGGTCGACGAATGATCCTCGGGCAACGAAATGATCCATCCCCGAGAGTGTTTCGCCATTGCCGATAGCGGTCATCGGGATCCGGAACAACTCGGCCAGCTCGACGATCTCCGCGACGGTGTGCGTGTCGAACCAGCTGGCGGTGCGCGCGCGGATCAGGTCGCGTTGTTCCCAACGGCCCACCTGGAACCGCAACTCCGGAACGTCGGCCAGATCGGGGCATTCGACCATGGCGCAGAAGTCTTGCCATTGCTGACCGGTGGCCATCGAGATCCCGACGTAGCCGTCCTTGGCGCGCTCTACCGACGGCACTTCGGTGGATCGGCCGACGACCTCCAGCAGCATCAATTCCTTGCGCAGCCACGAGAACACCTGCATCGATGTCGTCATCGCCTCGAGCACTGACATGTCGAAGCCTGTGCCTGCCCGATGAGCGGCGAGCGCGAAGAACGCGGCATAGCTGCCCGCGATGAACTCACCCAGGTCACCGCCGACGGCGATCGGCGGCCGGTCCGGCTCACCGCGCGAACCGGTCGAGCCACACCAGGCCTGCATGGTGAACTCTGTGGCGGGCAGCTCGGTCCACGGACCGGTCCAGCCGAAGTTGGATACCGTGACGACCGGCGTTGTGCAGCCGGCGATCTCGTCACTGGTCACGCCTTTCCAGCACATTGGGATCCTAAGCTTAGAATTCCACGTGGACAAGTTGTCGCGG
>JADMIO010817197.1_pt1 | contig 21895 bp, 21 predicted proteins | sample 8958161 | NCBI WGS metagenome assembly JADMIO01 (sample SAMN16585339, study PRJNA669376) | soil metagenome | isolation source: Crop rotation soil | place: USA: Cullars Rotation, Alabama | collected 2011
CTTTCCTGGGCAAAGAGCGAGAAATCATGGCCTTCGACGTCACTGCGTTTCCAGGACATCGCCGCTGGACATCTCTGGGCAATGTCACTTCCAGAGAAACTGGCAGCTTGTTAGCACTAGCTGATGGATGACATCGTCTATGGGGAAAAGCAAGCGTGTTGTTTGTGCCAATAAAATCAAATCCAATGACATTGACATTGAGCTGCTGCTGCTGGAATAATTGTGAAGTTGTTCGAGAATGAATGAATGTGGACAAAGCTTTCCCCATGAAGACAACTCACTCACTCCGATATGCAAGATATGATTTGATGGTTAAGATGATTTATTAAATGTCATTGCGGAGGAGATTGATTAAATTTGGCGATTGCGGCATGAACAATCGCGGATGTCACGCCCACCATCTCGCCACTGATGTCCACTGCCTCCACACCACCTGCGCGACAATCCACTATGTTTTGCGCGTCAGCTTCGAATACAATGACGTCATGAATGTTAAACCCGTGGTTCGTTGCCAGCTGCTTAATCATGTTCATCATGGTCATATTCCGACCTGGTGCTGCAACGCCGTCGAACACAGTCATCAAAGAGGGATGCTGGTGATGCAGGCGAGCGTAAATCTCAATGTCAAACGACGCAATAAAAAGCCCGAACCCGTTGTCCTTCAGCTCAAGCAGACACGACTCAACGCCGCCAATATCAAATTTAGATTCTTTGGCATGATCAACATGCAGAACGTCACCCAACCCAAACACTAACACCCGTTTCGGTCGTCCTTCACAAGTTGTCGTTGCCGCGAGTTCGGCTTCTGCTACTTGAGCTGTTTGTCTATGCTTAATTCGTTCCAATATTAAGTCGAGCTTCATATCAATGCGATCCAGTGTTTCAAGAGCATCATCATCCCCTTGGGGACCTTCGGGCCCAGGTCCTGGATCAAGGGGCCTACGTCCACGTGTGTTCATTGATTGAAATGTGCCACGATGTGGCACTTGTGGCATGTTAGATTGATTCGGATAGAACATGCAACACCCCGACGATATTTTTACCTCAACGAGCGTATCAGCAGTAAACAATTACAATTGTTTACATCACATTATGCTTTGCTGGTCTTTCAAGCAAAGCTTGAGATGTAAAGCACTTCGCTTGTTCTTCTATGAGACCAACTTTGCAGTCGCCGGTGACACAGTCGAGCTCGAGGTGATATGTCAGAGGCAATCTCGCACGGTACATCGTATGATTCACCCTGCAGATTTTGTGTCGATAGCGGAAGGATTGAAATGAGAACGCCTGACACGTTAAGTAGTTCGCACTGGCCGGTGGTTGGTCTAGAATGTGAGAAGGGAACAAATTCGCATGTGCTTGCAGATCCCAGAGTCGAAACACTGCAAATACTGGCAGTCGTTTCATCGGTGGCGCCTGTGGACGGTCACATGAAAATTCAGCACCCATGAAAAAGACTGTCAATTTCACCACTGCAGAACCAATTTTGCAGCGCTCGTGTATAAACAGCAATTGTTTTTAATCAGAGCAATTAAATGGATTACAAACACAAAAGCTTTTTTGAGCGTTCCTCGCTATTGTTGTCCTCGTGACAAATATTGCGCCATAATCTATCAATGGCGGCGCGAGTGGGGGAACGGAGTCGAAACATACCGGTTGACTCTCTGCCCGCCTCAGCCTCTTGTGATTTTTTCGTTGGTGAGAAATACAAAAACAGCCCAGAGAGACATGACGGTCGATTCAAGACGCCACAAACGACATCATCATCATCATCATCATCATCGAGTGTATGGGGAGTTTATTCGAACATTCACGTTCGATGAGCAGCCACAATTGCCAATCGTGCAGCCGGGCGGATTTCTTGTGTTTCCAACCACAACAGTTCCACCAACAGGTGGAGTGGCATTTGTTGATGATGCACAAAATAATAGAGTCGGCCTCATTGTTCCAGGCGGTGTCTACCGTGTGCGATGGATTGTGAATCCAACGGGCGAAGCGAGTATTGATTTGCTTGTCAATGGCGAAGACCCAACCACCACGACAGCACCACAGTTTCCAGACTGTAAATCCCATCTCACAGATGCTGGCGTCCTGGAACGTGATTTCTTTGTGACTGCACCACGCCGAAGGAGGAATTTGATCTCGATCGTCAACTCCGGTGACAGTTTATTCGGTCTTGCTGAACTGCCTGGGAGCAAAATCGGGAATACATCTGTAATCACGCACGTGAGTGTCGAACGCATCGACACTTAAAATGGACTCAATCACTCACCAAAATCCCCAGTTGTTTTGGTTTGTTTTGTTTTTAACTTCCAATCACTTCTGATCACAACAGCTTGTCGAAGGCGGTGGTGTGATTGCATTGTTCACCTCTGCTGATTTCGTTATGTTCGTGTTGAGTTATCCAACAATGGCTATCATAACAATAAATAATTTCATTACAATGGCGAAGGAGCGCAATCACGACCACGTTCCAGTCGTCGACGAACATGTACAAGTGCAAGTGGATGCGCAACAAGACGTATGGTTGAACATTTCAGTTGAAATCGTCGATGTTAATTGGAATCTTGGCGCTGTTCAGTTAAGTGTGGCGGATGGGTCAAATCGTGCTCCAGCGTTAACATTGTTCTCACTCAGAAAATCGTATTTGGATGCTTTGTCACATTGTGCACGTCAAACATGGGTCTCTCTTCACACGTTCCCAATTCCATTTGGGTCTGTGTTCACCCTGACCATTGAAAAGCCGTGCAGTGGATTGCGTTTTTGGGGAAAAACTGCTGATCGTTACATTCTCATTTGGCCAAGACCAACCGACATTGACATTGTGTTGCCACAGTAAACGATGTTCAATTTATCGAGAAATTCAGCGCGATGTTACTTTTTGATGTGGACAATGACAACTATCAACTTTGTGGTCGCTTTTTTGTAATTCACAACTCAATGAAACGGAAACACGAGGAGGAAAAGGAAAATGGTGCAGCAAAACATCATCGTGTGCACGAGTTATATGCGCGCAGTCTAGAATTGTTTGGGTTTCGGGCGATTCAGTTACCAACTCATTTCAAGCATCTCATCGACATCATCCGCACACAAAATAACGCTGGAGACGAAAAATCACCACTGTGCGATGTTCCAGCGGTGCGCGACTGTCTCTCCGACTTAGCCATTGATGTGGCGATTGATGATATGCATTGCAAGCGAGTGCGTGAGTTGGAGGTCCAATGCGTGCAGCAAGCTCCTAATGTGGCCATTTTCGATGTTCACCTCAAGCAATTCTTGTTGTTCAATGGCCGTTCATTCAAAATTCTTCCAACACCACCATTGCACATGAAGCCATGGAAAAAGTGCATTGTTGACCGCATGGTTCTCAGTGACGAGTACTGTTCCGATTGGATCGGGGGATGGGTTTATCGATGCGTTCTTGTGCTTTCAATGACGAACCAGCAACAACTTGTGCGTTTCAATCCTCCATCCACAGACGCTCTGATATTTGATCTTCAGACAATGACTTGGTCCCCAGCTGCGGCCATCGTGTCGAAAGTCACGATGCCGCGAAAGTATAACGCAGCAATCAGCTTGTGCCGACATGGATTAGTAATGTCTGGCGGTGGTTACGAGCCATTTGACTGGGATGTTCTGCCTGCCGTGAAACCTCCGATCGACAACTTTCACCCAACCCATGCCATGGAAATGTTCATCTCAAGCGCTGATGATGATGGCAACTTAAAACAGTTACCTGCAATGCCACGCGCACGAATGAATCATGCCATGTTATGCACGGATCAATTCGCAATTGTCGCTGGTGGATTTCACGGTGCGTATGGTCCTCTCAACTCAGTCGATGTGTTTGATTTTGCAAGTCAAACATGGACGTCATGGCCACCGATGAAACAGCCACGTGGACACAGCTGTGTTCTTGTGCAGATCAATTCGAAAATATTTGCAGTCGGAGGAGATGACGACAACGACACCAGCATAGAGACAGTGGAGCAATTCTCGGTTGCAGAATGGGAATGGAAATTAGTCACAACAAAGTGTCAAGCACGAACTCAATGTGCTCGTGTTCCCCGATGGTCCGGAATTACCGCCTGTGAATGTGAAGACATTCCATCGGTTGATGACAGTTTCGAGAGAATTGTACACAAGACAAATTTATTTGTTCCCACTGAGTAAATGGATTTGTATTCACACTCACCGTGCCGTAAACGAAGGCTAATGAGAAGTTAGTGAACTCACATTCATTGGTGTGACCTCTTCACGCTTTAAATAACATTGTCAAAAAATCAATCTCTCGAGTGGATGTAAGTGTCTTACACATCAGACAACGGATTGACAATTTGCGGTGATGTGTCTTTGAAAGCGCGCAAATCAAAGATCAACAGCGATTCGACATCGAATCCACGATGCCACATAAAAGTTTTCTCCCATGCTTCTATCTTTTTTCGACGAGGCAACACATCTTCAATCTTCCGAAACGCAAATGAAACACCGAACCAATCTCGTGCCACTGCATCCCAATCAATGACTATGCCGCAGACATATTCGTTCGTTGCTCCATACTTGGCGACAAATTCTCGAATGTCTTGTTCTGTGCTGATGTGGAGAATCTTGTTCTGCGGCGATGTGATTTGCACGACTCTCGCCGTCACATCTTCTTCTTCGTTATCATTGCTTTTCGAACATGTTTGAGAATCGTGCTCGTTAAATGGATCCCACAACCAATTACCGTGTGAAAACCAAATGCACGAACCTTTTTCAGGCTTCCAATCCGATCCGCAATGCTTTCGTCTGACTCGTGGTTCCTCGAACAACGTACCAACATCGATCATTTTGTTGAGCTCAGCATTGTCAAAGTCGGCTTTTGACCACAACCCGAATCCTTCGTGAACCCAAACATTATTGTGAGCGTTGCTTCGAACTTGACGACAATGTCGACAAGATCGATCTTCTCCTTTTACTTCCATGATGTTTTGTTTGATCCCCCGAAAACGAAAATCCGTTTCACGTGAATACATTTCAGATAGTTTGGCTGTCAGATGCCATCAAGCCAAAAAATGTCCATGTGTGTGAGACAAATCTTGTATTGGCGCATTGTGTCATTTTAATCTGATGGTGCAACATGACGCAACAGACATGGAGCTTTTTTGAGTACTGGCATGCTCGCTAAGCACACCCAGTTATCTCGCGTTATGTCGTACAATGCGACTCGATAATTTTGCTCACTGTCCGAAGTCATATTCACGGCCAATATTGCGCCCGAACCGACGCCGATGGACCTAATTCCATACGGCGCGAGTGGAATTGGCCGACATACTTTCCACTGTCGAGTATCGATGTCCAATCGAAACATGCCGGTTGAGTGTCCACTCCCACTAGCGCATCCACCCTCGTGAATGAAAAGTGCGCCATCGACTCCATTCATTTGCGTCGGGGTCCACATCATCGGATTTGGTGCCCAAGACACTCGTTGCCACTCATCATCAACGCGTTCCAACACTTCGGCCGGATTATGGTATGTGGCAGGATTGAATCTAAACGTTCGGTTGTGCATGTGCACAAGCTGACAGTTGATCAACTTCAATGCTTCAACGTCGTCTGCTGACAAAGTCTTGGTTGTCCACTCACCGGTGGCGAATGAATACTCTTGAAACTCACACCCAACGTCGACGGAATCAAAAACTTGCACGTGGCCTTTCGGCGCATATGGCGCTAGTTCGAGTTCTTGTTGAAGTTGCCGACGCCGCTGGCTGATTAAACTTGTCCACGATGCAATTTCACTGAGCAATGCAGGACTGTCCAGCGGCCGCGCTTCTAACTCCACCAACGCATTCTCTCTCGCTTTGATTAATCCTTGAAGATCAGCGGACATCTCGCGAAATCGAGATCCATCTCTCTTTGCCTCCATAAGAGAGAAGAATGAATGATGACAGTTGGTTATACAATCGACTCTTATTTTCGGATAATTGGCGTTGATGACTTTAACCTCTCTAATTTCACAATCCAAATTCACCAATTCAGGATGTCCGAAGCGAAGATGATTGGTGTGACGGCTGGAGTGTGGCTGGGTTCGTGTGGGTTGTTTTACTGGTGCACGAATAAAGCGGCGCAGACGGGCGCGCGATTCGTGGGTGGAGTGTATCTCGGCCCAATGATGATAGTAGCAGCAACTGGTGCGCTCTTCGGTGCTTGCGTGGGAGCCAAATCAGTCACAAATGATGGTCCGGTGACAGCACTCGCAGCGGGTTCCGCTTTGGTTCCATTTGTGATTCTCGTTTGTGCAAGTGGTCCATAATATCATTGGCAAAGAAAAACTGCACATTCATTAGTGATGCGGACTTCGAATTTGCTCGTTTTGCTGAAGAATAATGAAACCATCTTCACGCTGTCAACATCATCATCTCATTGCTGAGAGATTGATTCATTTTGATTTGCCAAGTTGTTTGTTGTCCTTTAATTTTATTTTATGTGGTAAAGGCATCTAAGATCTCCTGTGCAAGTCGGGGATGCATCGGAGTAAAGCCAAGACTGTCCAAAGTGTGTGTTTCTGGCAGTTCCTGCACTATCTTTTCACTGTGTGATCCATCCAAGACAAAGAACAACTCGCGCGTTTGTTGATGTTCCAGGATACGAAAGGGACCATCGTGGTGCACCTTACTCACTTTTAAATTCACTTGGACGTTTGCGTGCGTTCCGCGTTTGATCCGGTCATATTCATCAGCACCGACCAGTGGCTCAATAAAATCCCGACAAATGCTTCTTGATGGTAATGTCAAAATTCGAGACAGAACGCGGCCAGCGATGATCACAACTCCAACGAGCAGGTCATCGGGACCAGCTCGATCACAGGCAAACAACGTCACGTCGACAAATTTTTGCGGTGTTGCTCGCAAACTGTTACGTAGATTTTGTGCGTGCTCCATCTGCTGTCTGAACTCGTCGCCCATTTGTCGGACAGTCGCCAGTTTCCGCCATTGATCAACCACTCTGAACAATTTAAAAATGACCATTGGCAGTGGTGCGTGATGCCATTGCTGAGATTGGATTTCAATAAACTCGTCGAATCGCTTGGTCAACACAGCGGTCGGAATGTTCGGTCGGAGAAAAACACCAAACAACCTATATGGTTGCATGCGAAAGATGTGTGCAATGCAAATAAGTTCCAACAAGAGCCTATCGACGGGCAGCGGGTCGAGTTCTGCATATGGAGCATTAAGAACAAACGAGAACCGATCCCATGTGTCATCAGCACGACCAAATAGACCACAAGGACTCTCCGATCCGAGGAAATATGTATGCGAGATTTGCACGCGTCGTGAATCGAAAAAAGGCCCCAAAACATCTACAATCTGTGGGTCGTCAGTTTTAACCTTAAAGTGCTCCTGATTGGTCTCAAAACCAGCTTCGACGATGGCGCAGATTGGATGCACCGGATCCGACTCCCATGTCATTGCGCTGAGCGCGAAAGCTGCTTCCGGCACGTTTTTCCTGAGCGATTCCGGAATAGCGTTTCTTGACTGCGCAAGACAATCATCAACAGCGGTTTGAATCTCATGGTGTCCGGACAAACGAGTTGTGTCCAAAATTGCGACTGTCACGTGCCCAGAAAGTTGAATCGGCATAATCGCAGGTCTCTTGACTTCGTCCGCAGCGGCAAGGATATATGCCGTGTAACATTTACACACACATTCGTGCGAAAAGAGCGCGGTGATGAAGTTCTGTCCAGGTCTCGCAAATGGACAAGCGGATAGCACGGTTTCTTCGCTTGGAAACTTCAAGTGCATCATTGCCTTCACAGCAAATCTGACATCGTCAATTGCTTGTCCAGATGTTGTTTCTGCATCTTGTGCTGGTGCTCGGCGGATGTCAGCGTCAATTCGTCGAAACACAGCTTGATAACTGCGCCACATGGCTGCTGATTTTTCGATTGTCAAGACAGATCCATAACGGCGTGATAATGCAGTGCGCAAAATGAAATACATTGCAATTGGAGATCGTATTCCCTGCACATCCCTTAAGTAATACACCGCTTGCTCTGCGAGTCGTTGGTGCGAATCCACAATTTCATACGAAAGGAATGTTCCAGGAACAAAGTCACGCCTCGCGGACGCGAAATACGGGTTGTCAATTGGGATGATCTGATGTTTGCCATCCAAGGTGATTGATGGGTAATCCCGTTGGTACGCACGAAATGCGGCCAAGCGAAGTTCGGGATCAGTGTCGCGCACAAACTCGGTCAGAATGATTTGAAGGTTGTAGTTATACGCATGAGGTGTGTTCACGTCCACCAACCACATAAATGTGTCGTGGTTTGTCTTGTGATCGGGGAACAGTCTTGATTCTTTCCCCAACTCAAACTTGAAGTCTCTCTGCTCCTGTTGTATTAAACGACCTGCATACGCTTTGCACAACAGCACATGCGTGCATTTCGGAACCTCACGCGCGCGAAACAAGTGAAGATGTCCATCAGTCATTGGGACAACAACGATGTACACATCCACTCGTTGTTCCCCTTGCTCCGTGGCTCCTCCGAATGTTAATCGCGACGGTGCACCACGATCACGTTTGCCAAATACGAATTTCGGTTTGTCCAAATCAACATCAGACTTTGGTGTGGATCCGGGTGCACCAAGGTTGAATTGATCAAAGTCGAATTTCGGTTTGTCCACACCAGACTTTGTTGCCAAGAAGGCGGCAGATGAAGTCATTTTTGTTTTAATGACCACATAACAAAATAATCATCGCGTTTTGGAGACCGCGATCGCTGTTGTTGTTGTCGAGATGGATGGTGACCGCGATCTTTGATTTTCTTTCACAAAACCTCTGGCCATCTCAGAAGTTCAAAAAACAGCGTGTCTTTCAAACAGAAGACGACAGAAAACCTTCACTTTGCAGCCGCAGCACTTCATCTTTCCCTTCCTCACGACACCTTCCGTGAATACATTCACTTTGAATCCTTGCATTTTTTCAGTTCCCATGATGAGCTGAGCTGTGCCCATTGACCTATTTTTATTTTATGTGGGTTGTGTGATGATCAGAAAGGCATGTAAGATCTCCTGTGCAAGTCGGGGATCCATCGGAGTAAACCCAAGACTGTCCAAAGTCTGTGTGTGTGGCAGATCATCGAGGATCTTGTCAGTCCAGGTCCCATCGAATACAAAGAACAACTCGCGGGTTTGTTGGTGTTCCAAGATGCGAAAGTGAGCAGAGGGATCAAAGGGATCAAGATCTTGTTTCTCCTTCACATCCACTTGGGTCTTTACTTGCATTCGGCGTTTGATGAGGTCGTATTCATCTTCACCAACCAGCGGCTCAAGAAAATCACGACAGATGCTTCTTGGTGCTGATGGCAATGTCAAAACTCGAGACAGGACGCTGCCGGCAATCAGCACCACGCCAATGAGCATGTCATCGGCACCAGCTCGATCACAGGCGAACAATGTCACGTCAACAAACCTTTGCGGTCTTGCGAGACTCTTTCGCAAAGTCTGTGCGTGCTCCATTTGCTTAAATGATGACACAGTCTTTCGCCACCACATCGATATCGTTCTCACTAGCATTACAGTGATGGATGGCAACGGCGCATGTTTCCATTCCCGAGATTGAAGTTCAATAAAGTTGTCGAATTTCTTGGTGATTGCTGTTACATCGATATTGGGTGAGAGAAAAACGCCAAGCATTCTGTAGGGCTGCATGTGAAATATGTGGGCGAGACAAACAAACTCCAACAAAATTCTGTCGACTGGCAACTGGCCAGAACTCTTAGTGAAGAGTGTAGATGGAAGAAGAAATCCGAATCGGGTCCATGTAGTGTCAACACGATCAAACAACCCACAAGGACTGACATCACTTGGTGCAAAGCGATTGTTCATGTACACTCGCCGTGAACTAAAATAAGGGCGTAATGTGGCGACAGTCTGTTCATCTGCTACCTGCACCATGAATGACTCTTGATTATCCTGAAAGCCGGCCTCCACGATGGCACAGATTGGGTTGACAGGATCAGATTCCCACGTCATAGCGCTGAGCGCGAAACTCGCTTCCTTTGCACTTTCGGGCAGTCCTGGTGTAATATACGGTCTCACTTCCTCGACACATTGCTCAACAGCGTCCTGAATGTGATGGAGTCCGACAAATCGAGTTGTGTCCAGAATTGCGACTGTTGCGTGTCGAGCACGTATAATGGGCACAATTGCGCCCCTATTGACTTCGTCCGCAGCGGCAAGGATGTATGCTGTGTAACAATTACACACACATTCATGCGAAAAGAGTGCGGTGATGAAGTTCTGTCCAGGTTCCATGTAAGGACAGGCGGAGATCAATGATTCCTCTGTTGGAAATTTCAAGTGCATCATGGCGTTCACTGCAAACCTGACATCGTCAATTGCTTGACCAGAGATTGTCTTGCCATCTTTTGCTGGTTTTTCGCGAATTTCGGCATCAATCCGTCGAAACTCAGATTGATAACTGCGCCACATGGCTGCCGATTTTTCGATCGTCAGGACAGATCCATACGTGCGTGACAATGCTGTTCGCAGAATAAAATACATCGCAATTGGAGATCGTATTCCCTGCACATCTCTTAAGTAATGCACCGCCTCTTCTGCGAGTCGTTGGTGCGAATCCACAATTTCGTACGTAAAGAAGGTCCCAGGAACAAAGTCGCGCCGAGCCGACGCAAACAATGGATCGTCAATGGGAATGATTTGATGCCTGCCGTCAAGAGTGATCGATGGGTAGTCACGTTGGTACGCACGCAATGTGGCCAATCGAAGCTCGGGATCAGTGTCACGCACAAACTCTGTCAGAATAATCTGAAGATTGTTATTGTATGCATGAGGTGCGTCCACATCCACGAACCACGTAAATATTTCGTCGTTTGTCTTGTGATCGGTGAACAGTCTTGCTTCTTTCGGTCTTACTTCTTTCCCAAGCCCAAACGTGAAGCGTGGCTCCTGGCGTTGTTTGAAACGAAGTGCGTAAGCGGTAAGCTGCTTGGGAACATCACGCGCTCGAAACAATTGAATTTGCCCATCAGTCATTGGGACAACAACGATGTACACATCGACTCGTTGTACACCACGATCTTGTGGATGCTCTGTGAATCTACCAACCGGAGAGGAGCGAATCGCTGTGGATCCACCAAATGTTAATCGTGGTGCATCACCACGATCAAGGTTGAATTTGCCAAAATCAAATTTCGGTTTGTTCACATCAGACTTTGCTGCCAAAGCTGCAAATGAAGCCATTGTTGTTTTTAATGATGACATAAAAAAAGAGTCATCAGACCGATCTTGGAGACCGTGATCGCTGTTGTTGTCGAGAGTTGTCGATTGGTGACCGCGATCTTTGATTTTGTTTCACAAAACCTCTGGACCTCTTAGATTTCAAAACAACATCATCTTCCAATTGAAGACGACGGAAACCTTCACTCTGCAGCCGCAGCACTTCGTTTTCGTCAACAACAACAACTTTCCCTTCCGAACTCACGACACCTTGCTGTAAGACAGCGATATTTCGTGTAAGGTCTTGTTGATTCACATCAAATGTTGGAGGATTAAATGCTCCAATAGATTTGCCTGCGACCCACACATGATGTAACATGAGAGCGATATCGGGTGCGGTTTCTTTAAGCAACCGTAAGAGATCATGCGGAACCCCACTTTCGAGCGCAACATCGTGAATCACCGTTGTCAGATCATGATCTAAGTCGCGGTCGTTTCGTGTGTAGCTGGCAAGATCAAAATCATACACAGCGATTCGCCACTTGGAGTTCCAAGCATACAGTTCCCCGTAATAGTAATATAATAACGGGGCGTTGATGGGCAGCAGCCACACATTCCCAGCATGAAGGTCACCATGTCGTATTCTTGCTGCTCTCATCGCAGCCACTGCGGTGAGAAGCTGAAAAAGAATCTCGAACTCATCAGCAGCCTGTTTTCGTTCTGCAAGCCAGGTCCGCAATGTGACTGCACCATGAGGGACTGCTTCGTTGACGATCAAACTAAACTTTGCTTGAGTCTCGCTCCAATCTTGAATGTCGTCAAGTATCTGGGATTGCATGTCTGCTTTGCTGATCGGAGTGTCTATGGCAGGTCGCCATTTCCCACGCTCTCGCCCACGCATAAACATGACACTCCTGGCAAGTTTCCGATCTCGATCTTTCCCCAAAGACACGAGCATGTTCATCATGTCCCGCCATGTGCATGCAACACCACCAGCAAGATGACGAATGAAGTTTGGTGAAACACAACCATCCATCAAAGGACGAATAAAGTCTCGATAAATTTCAAGTTCTGGATTTGCGTCCGACATTGCCTTCGGTTTAACATTGACCTTCACGAACGCAGTCTTAATTTCCATGCTGCCGCGACTCCAGTTGTATTTGGTATTTGGGTGAAACTGCACAATCCATGTGTCTGTCGGTGACATTCCGTCTGCCGGCAGCCCATGCACAGTCTCAATACACTGGCCAAGGTCACATGCAGATGATAATGGTGTTATCTCAGCACATACATTCTGGCCCATTCCTTTTTAACATAAATAAATTGTTTTTAATTCCGACATTTTCAAGGGTGCTGTCCTCCATCATTGACAATGAATATGCCACTCTTTGTGGCAACTATCGCGAAACACCAAAAAAGAAAGACACTTTTTGTTCTCATTTCAAGAGATGGCCTCGTGGTCATGTGATATTTGTCACAAGAGCGATTGCGTTGGTTGTTCCGCGAATCCACCAGGTGGCCCACCACTACCATCATTATCATCACCACCACGACCAATTAAATCCAAAGAAGCCAATGCAGGAAAACGTTTGATGTTGGAGGACGAGCTTAAGCACCATATGCATGACATAGAAGGCCGAATTACGCTGCGGATTAAGTGCACTGATGGTCAGGTGCGGTTCGCACGTGTGGATCCTGCAGAACAAATCCAACAACTCTTGCATGATCAATGGGGTGTTTCTGCTGCTTATTTTCGCTTCATTCATCGTGGACAGTTTATGGTCGCGAACCAATCATGGAGTGAGGCTGGGGTGAAAAATGGGGACATGATTTACAGCATTTTCAATTTTCGTGGCGATGTTGGCGCGCTTGTTCCAGCTGAATCCATGGAGTTTCTCCGCACTGCAACAGCAGACGATCTGAGAGATCTTGCTGCACAACTTAAGATCAAATCCAATGAAGCCCCAATTGAGGTGCCACCACGGTGCATGCCAGAGTTTCTGGACGTCTGTGCATGTGATTTGCTCACGCAGTGGATTGAAAGTCGCTTTGTCAACAAAAAAGCTCTTGAAGATTTTCAAGAGACACACACGATCGAAGCAGTTGCACAAATTATTGGGGTTGCCAATGTGGACAAACTAATGCGCGAATTTGGGACACGTGTGGACGAAGTCAGGATCCGCCGACTCTCCACACAAATGAAGGCAGTCGGATTACACACAGACCATGCCGTGAAAACGCTGCAAGTCGCACTCAACGCTGATTTTGAGGGAGGTGAGCTTATCTACGTGTTCGATGATGGCCAAACGTGGGTGCCACACAGGCCTCCAGGCACCGTGACAATCCACAACAATACGGTGGTTCACGGCGTCACACCGCTTCGCCGCGGCGTGCGGTATGGCTTGTTCTTTCTCCACTTCCAGGACATTGACACAAAATAAACATCTTCATGCAATGCATTACCCCATCACTCAAAGTCGAAATTAATGTCGAAAGTCATTGGTGGGGCAGCAAATCGGAGCAAAGAGCACAACTCACCTCCGCTCCTTTCGGTTGCTTTTGCTTTTCCTAATCCTGTCCTCTTTGTACAAGTGTCGTTCAATACATCCTCGTCAGTATGTGGGGAAGTCACATGTGCGCCTGCCAGGAGGCGGTTCCTGGTTTTTCGAGGAAAGCGTAAGGTGCATGTGGCGGATACTGCACGACCAGCCTCTTGGTCGCCCACTTGTCACGGAAACTCTTGGTCAAGATGCGTGAACGGACACTTGTGAAGTGAGTCGCAAACATCCGACCGCCAGAGACGCGTTGCATCTCCTCCACGACACCCGCAATGTCATCCACGTAGTCAAGGACTTCACTCTCGTAAATGACTGCACTGTCAGTCGGGAGCTTCTTGAGAGCGACCAAAACGTCCTCTTGCATGATCGTGGTCTTGCGAGAATTGCAGTGACAGCCTGCAATGTCAATGCACACGTCGCCACACTGGTAGGTCGGAAAAATGGCAGTCATGGTGTGTGGCGTCTTTGGGTCCCCGATGACGACAAGTTGCTTGCCCAATTTTGTCGCCAACGTCTTGGCTTTTCTGAACATCGACCGTTGATGCCGCGCTCGATGCAAGTACGCGTTCAAGGCATCACCTGTGTTGGTGAACATAAACACAAGAAGACCAAGCGCAACCACAGCCACGACGCTCATGACAATTGCAATCACGGTGATCATGAGGCGACGCATTGTCTTTGCTTTTTGCAGAAAACAAAAATGCAAATGACGACCGGATGATCGATTCACAATCGCTGTTTGTGTCGTAAGTGTGTTAAACTTCAGTGCAAAAAAAACAAAACACGACCAAAATCAATCCTCGATGCCATGCCCTGGAAGTCAAGTTTGCTTTATTCATTGGTTAAGACATGCATGTCCATCGCGACAACGATGGTGGAACAATGAGGTCGTCTTGTCCACAGAGGCGCGCAAGGGTGTTCCAGTATTCGAGATGAAGTGCAACTCGTGCGTGCGGATGTTTCCTCAGAAACCACGCCAAACTCCGCCAAGTCAATCCATCCATGGCAATGCTGTACGAGTAGTCAATGGTGTCGGCTGTCAAACTTCCATCTGTCCACCACTCACGCTGACCGTGATCTCTTCCACGCGAACAGACGATTGTTTGCCAAATATCCCCGTAGACCGGGTGAACGTTGGAGCGCCAAGGTTTTGCGGTGAGAACTTGATTGAACCGAATCATCTTGGCGTCGCTCTCTTGGGCATGTGGGCGTGCCTTGTCAATCAGAGTCTGCAGATGAGAGACTTTGACGACCGGACCAGCGCAGACAGAACCCATGTTTTGCTGTTGTTACTCTCGTCAAATTTACTGACTGCGAGGGAGACTTCAAACATAGGTGAACACAACACGACATTTCGGAGCTACTAAACCTCTCCGACATTGAAGGGTTTGAGGACATCATGTGGCGATGGTGAAACCTAGACCTTTATTTCCCCGATGCTCATAGCGATGGTGAAACCTAGACCTTTATTTCCCCGACGCTCATACATGCAATATGAACAAAAACTCATAGCCAAATGTGTTCGAGGAGTCCTATCGACGAACGTCTTCTTAAACCGACATTTGCGAGACTGACTGTCATATTTCGCCATAAATTTGTCAAGCAACTGCGGCGCTCACAAACTCGGCCAATGGAGGAATAATGATGACATTTGACGCTGTCCGCGAAGAGGAGGGCTGCATGATTGCCTGCTGTGTGGGCAATCCGTTGATCGCCGGACCATCAGACACCATGATCGCCCCTTGGATCCGCACTGCTGATGCCACTCCTCCGAGACTCATATCGACTGCTGGCTGGCCCACACCGCTGGTTTTCATGTAACCACCAAACGTGTTGATGAAGGCGTTATTTGTCCGAGTCGAAATCACCGGATTGGTTCCAGACGTGATTGAACTCTGCGCAATGTAGGATGTCGTCTGGACAAGATTGGTTGTGAACACGATCAAGCCAGGTCCGATCACATGGTTTGCCGTGATTTGACTTGCTGCATTTACTCGGAAGACAATGCCGCTCGTGCCAAGGTGACTCACATCGTTCACCACAACGGTGTTGTTGCTTGCCTCTAGCGAGAACACGTCACCATCTGCAGCAGTCATCGTGATGTCGCCTCCTCGAACAACGACGTCTCCGGCAGATGGTGTCATTGTGAAAGCTGAAGAACCTGGAGAACTTAGACCACATTCGGTCGTTTGCACGTCGTAGGTCAGTCTAGATCCAAGCCCGCTCACCAGCACCACAGATCCACCGGTGACCACGCGCTTAGCAAAGATTCGGCCGACAGAACGAACGAACTGCGCAAGACGAGAGGCTGCGCCCAGTTTCACAATCGTGTTCGCGACGCAACTAAGTGTAGCGTCAGTCGCCCGGAACGTGGTCACGTCGTCCATCGGATGGATGGACTGTGATCGCACCTCAAGCACCGAACCCCCGGTTTCACTTGCAAACACCGCGAATCCGATCCCAGTCGACGTCACCTCTGTCACATCGAACATGGCTGTTGCTCCTTCGAGACAATGAAGTCCAATGATGCAATTTCCGGTGAAATCAGCGAGCTGAGCATGCACAGTCAACTTCGCTTGCGCACCTTGAACCTCAATCCCATTGAACTCCTCAGGTGCCACATCAATCAAGAGCCGACCAACATCAAACTGCGCTTGCGCTTGGGAGCGGATGACAACTGCTGAGGCTCCGCCAGAGTTCACAAACAATGTGTCGCTCGCTCCCACGCTCGCGATGCTCTTTTCTTCCACAAGAATCATGGCCACCAAGTTTGGAAGAGCGAGCAGGTTGTCCTTGTTTGCCGCCCGGATCCGCTGGACCAAGAGCCTCGCACTCACGCCAGCCCCAGAGGTGTGCAACAGCCTCGAGACCGTCGAAAGGGTCTCGCCGCTAACTGAGAGAGAAGTCGGTGGTGCCAAAGCCGCACTGGTGACGTCGAACGTCACCGCATCCACTCCCGCCCGCCGGATTTCGGACGTTTGCCCGGTGATCGCCACTTGTCCGCCTTGCCCAACCGACACCATCCCCGGTGTGCTGTCAGTGAGCTCACACACCAAGTTCTGCCATTCCAAGTTGAGGTTGGCATGCGAGATTTCCACTGGCGCGATCGTCACGTTCGGGCTCTGGTGGATGTCCAGTTGCTGAACTTGGAAGTTGAGTGTGGAGAAGAGCGTTTGGTCCAGAGATGGACGCCCGACCACACGAACGAGTCTGCCAGATGTTGACAGCTCCTGGATGTTGAAGTCGAAGACGTTGGGAACTGGCGGCCCGGTGCCAAGCACAGGGTCGTAACTCACAAAAGCCTCTCTTGACTCGAAGTTGACCTGCTGGATTCTCACGTCGACTGTGATCTTGAAACTGGCTTGCGATAGAAACTCGAACGCAGGTCTTGAGGAGGTAGAGACATTGAGCAAATTCACCTCGGCCGCCAACGTAGTGCTTCCCACGCTTCGGACAAACGCTGCGTCATTGCGCACCGTGGCTCTGTTCACACGCATGACCACGCTCTGCGGAACATTGATGCACCTGACAGCAGCTGCTCCCAAGCCTGTGGAGCCAATGGCAGGCGAGAAATCCAGCTCGTTGGCCAACAGCGTGAAGCTGACATTGCCGACTCTAAAGAGGTGCAACTGCCCTGTGCTTTGAAAGAGTTTTCCTTGGATCGTGTTCACGCCGGCGGGTTGTTGTGCCGCGAACATCCCCACGAATATCATGTCGTCGGCATCCGTGATGAATTCGCCAAAGCCAAAAATGTTGGCCGTGCCTAACAACCTGAAGAGACCAGCGTTTACCACATTCGTCACACGCGCCGCAGGCTCAAAATAGAGATCAATTCTGTCTGGCACGAGGATGTCGGTGGCCGTGTAGTCGCCTGGCTGCACGTGGACCACGAATCGCTCTGGCGCAGCAGGCAAAGCGAGGATGGCAGCCGCCACGGCAGCTTGGATGGTCAAGAATGGTCGTGTGAGGTCTTCCACCACGCCTGTCACATCGTTGCCAAACTGTGCATCCACGAACACCGTGTTGTTGATCGGAACTGGGCCTGGGCCAGTGGCTCCAATGTCTCCAGTCGGTCCGATTGGCCCTGTTGGTCCTGTCGAGCCCATGGGCCCGGTGACTCCATCAGGGCCAGTCGCTCCCGTTCCTCCAGTTGGACCGGCATCTCCATCGTGACCTCGATGCCCTTTGTTGCCCTTGTGCCCTTTATGCCCTTTGTGGCCTTTGTGACCTCTGTGACCTCGTCTTGGGCATTGGTTTTCATCAAGCTCACACACACTTGTCATGAAGGCGATTTGCTGTGTTAATCCTGAAGACAAGTTTTTTTTCTGCTTCATCCATCTAAGGCATATATCGGTAACACTAATCAATCCATCAGATGTTTGCAACAAACGCGGTGATGACAACGCATGTGTTTCGTATGCTGTCCAATCTCTATGCAACCGACTTATTTGACCTTGCATCGCTTGCCATCTTGTCGTCCGTGTCGACCGATGTTCGCAGATGGACGCGATGGGTGATGGACAGTGCTATTTACCAATTCAAAATGAATGATGGCGGAAGTCTGCTCATCTCGCACGCGCTTCTTGAAGACGACACATTCGATACGAAACCCAGTGCCTTTCATGCGTTGGCGACTCTTGGGATAACATCAAATACGTCCAGGATTCCACACTTGTCCACATTAGACACTGTGATCTGCCGCATTGAAGCGATGTTCGGCGAGGAAAAGAAGCAACCAGAAACCATCTTGGCGAAACTTGTGAGGCCTCTGCTTTCGCGAACCACGATGTGGAGCTTGCCAACCAGCACATTTGGCTCGTACAATGCCGTGGTCTTCCCATGCGCGTATCGCCTTCAGTGCCAACAGAGGATGAAGATGGCAGTGATGAAGACTTTCGCGACAGACAATGATGCGAGGATTGGTGCTTGCATCCTTCGTGAGCTTTTCATCATTCCTGACTCACCAAAAAAGGCCATCAAACCATTAGAGATCCAAGTTGATGATGTCAGGCGGGTCGTGCAACATATTGGCCACGTTATCGAAACAAATGCCGACAAGTTACATGCACACCAACTGACGAGAATGCAGAAAATCATCTTGGGCATGATGGAACAATTCACTCGTGATCCATTGTGGACTTTTGTATGGCTGTCATCATTAACCCCTCACAATCGCGAGTGAATGAAGTGTCATGCCAACTTATATCTGATCTTTTGGAAGTTTACGACATGAACAATCGCAGACAAAAACGCATGCCTGTTTTAGGCGACGGCGCCACTGTGCTCGCATTGATGCAGTGATTTCGTGTCTTTGTAATCTTCTCACATCCACATTCGTCTTTTTGACACGGAACCCAGCTGCTGGGTGTCCAAGTCCGTTGCGTTTCGTGCTGCGGTGCGGATCTGGCATGTAAAGATATGTGAAATGAGCGTAGAATCCAGTCTGATTGGTCAGAAACATAATGTTGCCTTTGACCTCATATAATCCACTTGCAATGTCTGCAATTCTTTTAGCCATTTGCACTTCAAGTGAGAGCTTTTATTCTGATAATCATGATAATATTTTGGAGTTTTGTCGTACAGCCAAATCAATCCGATGTAAAGTTTAATGTTTTGTTAACGTGGACTGCACCGAAACTGACTGAAGCAAATTACGTCAACAAAAAAAATTAAGACTCGTCACTTCTTTGTTTTGTGACACAAACTGTGAAACTGTGTGATCATTGTTCTTGTCAAAAACTTTACAACTTTTTTTATTCCTCCAGACATTGTCAGAACGAACTCAGAAGGCGAAACGTGCTTTGTCCTGTTGCAGACGGCGCTGGTCAGCTGCTCGAGCCACCGTGCTCAGTGACTCAGTTCCTGGATCTTCCACGATTGCGTCAACATCCTCCACCGTCGCCCAATCAATCTTGAGCAGAGCTTCTTTCGCTTGCTTGCGATCGGGATCTGAAGCCATGAAGTCGGCGAGTTTCTTCTCCTTACAGGCCGATCGTAATTCTGCTATCTGTCGGCGGCACAGTCGCTCAAACGCAACCCACAGCTTCTCGACATCGGCCTTGTGTTGGTCATTGTACTTCTCTGGGTATCGCAGGAGTGCTCGACTGACAGGTCGCCAGTGCACACTGGCGTCACAATTCGGATTTTCGCGAACGCTTGCGATGAACAATTCAACCAACGTTCGCCGGCTCTCCTCCTCCAGTTGGCGGAAATGTGCATAGAGATCCATTCCTTCGGTCGCGAGTAAGACCGGATCATCCAGTCGTTGCAGAATCTTGTAGCCCTGCTCCAAGGTCCCGCCTGCTCGAATGCAAGCGTGCGCATCCTCCGCAATCCGCATGATCGCGTAATCCTCGACGTGATACACTTGAACACCTTCCATCGTGATTGGCGTTATGTACGGCGGTAACGGAGACAATCCTTGCAGCCTGCGACTGCGACGGGTCTTGACGTTTCGATTGGCCATTGATTGGATTCTTTTTCTTGGAATGTGTGCCGCCTGCCTACGCAATTAGACACTCCATATTTTTGGATCCATGTGAATGTATAGGATGTCACCACAATGAATGTTCGTTGGCGAAATCAATCTGCCAGTCTATCATGCATACAACGATACATTAATGGAGTGAGTTCACTATCCACATTTCTAATTCACCACAATAACAAATTGTCATTTCAATTCCCAAAGCGCACACATGGAAGTTTTGGAAATGGAACGCCTGCTGTGCATGACGTATCGCGTTCCGGTTGAAATCGAGTACGTCCCTCATGCTATGGATGCTGATGGTCCACGCCTTTACACTTCGCGTGAGTTCGCGGAACTTGCGCACCCCAATTGTTGACAGATGCGTTGCATCAACACATCATTCAAAACCTCAAGCAAGCCCGCGAGCGCTTTCCAAGCCAATCCGGTTTCGGTCCAGAAGCATTTATGTCGAAGACCCCCTAGCCACCATGACTCTGTGAAGATGATTGCATCAAGAAGCCAAAAAATACCAGTGATTATTAAACATTGCAGTTGGTTTCTCAAGACATGTAATGCTCTGTCACTCGCAACCAAATCTTAAAATTGTTTTGCCTCGTTGGAGCTGATGACATTAATTTGTTTTATTGCTCAGATGACAAGAAGTTAAGTTAGTGAATGAAACTCACAGTCGCCACGTCAGGGTGCAGGGCGAAGAAGGCTTGGACTTCCTTGAACTTGTTGGGGTTGCAGTCACATAGCATGGTGCGGCTGTCGTCTTCGCGAGTGTGACGCGTGACGTGGAGCTCGCGGCAGGAGAAAGCATACGGACCAAGGGGACGTTCCACATCATCACCGCCACCATCCTTGATTTCCTCCGCTTCTGGCAAGCTTGCGAGCAAGTGCAAGTACTCGATGCCGTTGTTCCTCCATTGGGTCCGGTACTTGAATTTGAAGTCTTTCGACGTGACCCACTCGAAGACTCGTTGGCTTAGGACGTCGAACCCATCAGTTTGAACATAGTGTGGACAAATGTCGACACGCTTCTCGCCAATGTACTCGATCAAGAGTATGTTGGCTGAAACGACTTGAGAATCCTGCCACGTGACTTGAACCTGGAGCTGGTGAACGGGTGTCATCTTCACCGGCGTGATCAAGGCTTCGCTCAGCAAGATCTTCCCATCATCATCACCACCATTGTCACGCCTCCCTCTTGGGCTCGGGCTCCAGATGTTGGCCATCATCACACTTGCAATTAGGAGAAGACGAAGAAATGAATGTTTTGGTTAGTGGCACTTTTTAGATTGAAGCTCGATTGCATTGATTTTGTGCACATTTATACAATCGAAGTCACTTCAGACATGACATTGTAGCACAACCAGGACTACTCTTCTGGCGTTGTTGGCGGCGACACCTTCCAACGCCTGTTGGCTCGAAATTGAGAATGCAGATCATGGTTCGATCATCCCATTGAATTCCATACAGTCGATCGTGTTTGGAGACCATTTGTTTTAACCAGACAGGCAGGGACATACGAGCCACGAAATGCAACAGCGGAGTGAATATGTCCACAATGGGCAACTTTCTATCGCCTTTGCTGACGAGTAGATAGTTGTGGTGCGTATTGACGCAAATCGCCACCGGATACGGGAAAG
>JADMIO011089371.1_pt1 | contig 21894 bp, 22 predicted proteins | sample 8958161 | NCBI WGS metagenome assembly JADMIO01 (sample SAMN16585339, study PRJNA669376) | soil metagenome | isolation source: Crop rotation soil | place: USA: Cullars Rotation, Alabama | collected 2011
GACAACTTGTCCACGTGGAATTCTAAGCTTAGGATCCCAATGTGCTGGAAAGGCATCGACGTCTCTTTCCGCTGGAGCATGAGCTGGTTCATCTTCAGCGAGGTGATGTTCTTCGCCGCCTTCTTCGGCGCGCTGTACTGGGCGCGCGTGCATGCGCTGCCGATGCTGGGCAACCTCGACCACCAGGTGCTGTGGCCCGATTTCAGGGCCATCTGGCCGAGCGACGGCGTGGGCATCACCGCGTCGCCGGCGAACACCGTCGAGCCGTTCACGCGCGTCGGCCCGTGGCCGCTGCCGACGGTGAACACCGCGCTGCTGCTGACCTCGGGCGTCACGCTGACGATCGCGCACCACGCGCTGATCGCCGGCCAGCGCGCCAAGACGATCGTCTGGATGTGGATCACGGTCGCGCTGGGCGCCACCTTCGTGGCCGTGCAGGCCTACGAATACCACCACGCTTATGCCGAACTGAACCTGAAGCTGAGCTCGGGCATCTTCGGCAGCACCTTCTTCATGCTGACGGGCTTCCACGGCTTCCACGTCTTCGTTGGCATGTTGATGCTGACCTTCATCACGCTGCGCCTGATGAACGGCCACTTCACGCCCAAGCGCCACTTCGGCTTCGAAGGCGCCGCGTGGTACTGGCACTTCGTCGACGTGGTGTGGCTGGGCCTGTACTTCCTGGTCTACTGGCTCTGAACGCCGCTTCTGCCGCCAGCCGAACGCCGCGCCCGCGCGGCGTTTTCGTTTTCTGGATGAGCAACTCGAGCGCCTGCCGACGGTCGAAGCGATGGCCTCGCCAAGAGGCCGCGACGAAGGCTCAGGTGCCGGCCAGGATGCCGGTCGGCCGTATCCAACCCATGGACCACGACAGCAGGATCAGCAGGAACAGCGCGACGCTCAGGCCCACGCGCACCGCCAGCGCGCGCGCCATCAGGCGGTCGCGCTGCTCGGGGCTGCCACCCTGCTTGTCCTTGCGCAGCATGAACACGCCTGCGCTGGCCAGCGCGACCAGCACGGCAACGAGCATCAGCACCATCAGCGTCTTCATCGGGCCGGATTATCCGCGCCGCATCCGACACTCATGCTGAACGGGTCTCGCTTTGTCATCCTGCTCGCGGCCGTGGTCGGCGCGCTGGCCACCGCGCGGCTGGGCCTGTGGCAGCTCGACCGCGCGGCGCAGAAGGTCGCGCTGCACGACGCGATGCTGCGCCAGCGCACGTTGCCGCCGCTGGCCGAAGCCGAACTGGCGCGCGACGCATCCGCCGCGCAGGCCCAGCAGCACCGGGCGGCGACGCTGCACGGCCGCTGGCTTGCGGAGGCCACCGTCTACCTGGACAACCGCCAGATGGACGGCCGCCCCGGCTTCTACGCGCTGACGCCGCTGCGCCTGGCCGACGGCAGCGCGGTGCTGGTGCAGCGCGGCTGGCTGCCACGCGACGTGGTCGAACGCACGCGCATCGCGGCACCGCCCGCACCGGCCGGTGACGTGACGGTGCGGGGGCGCGTCGCGGCCGGTCCCTCAAGGTTGTATGACTTTGCCGGCAACGCTTCCGGCCCGATCCGGCAAAATCTCGAACTCGACGCGTTTGCGCGTGAAACCGGGCTGCCGCTGCGGCCCTTCATGGTGGTGCAGGAAGACGCGGGGGGCGGCGCTGGCGACGACGGCCTGCAGCGGCACTGGCCGCAGCCCGCGGCCGACGTGCACAAGCACTACGGCTATGCCTTCCAGTGGTTTGCGATGAGCGCGCTCATCGGTGGTCTTTATGTCTGGTTCCAACTCATCCGCCCCTCGCGCCGCACCGCCGCTGACGACAAGCCCTGAAGCGCTGGCGCTGACGGTGCATGGCGTCGCAGGGCCCGACCTCGGCGACCCGGCGCAGGCCGCCAGCGCGCGCACGCGCATCGGGCGCGCCAAGATGCTGCTGGTGCTGCTGGTCTGCGCGGCGCCGGTGATCGCGTCCTACCTCACCTACTTCGTGATCCGTCCCGAAGGGCGCACCAGCAACTACGGCACCTTGATCCAGCCCACGCGCGGCCTGCCCGACGCGCTGGCGCTGCGCACGCTCGACGGCACGCCGGTGCCGGCCCGCGCGCTGCGCGGACAGTGGTTGCTGGTCAGCGTCGGCCCGGCCGCCTGTGGCGACGCCTGCGAGAAGCGGCTCTTCATGCAGCGCCAGCTGCGCGAGATGCTCGGCCGCGAACGCGAGCGGCTGGACAAGGTCTGGCTGCTCACCGACGAGCAGCCGCTGGCGCCGGCCCTGCGCAGCGCGGTCGAGGCCAAGCCGGCCGTCAACGTGCTGCGCGCCGACCCCGCCGCCGTGGCGCGCTGGCTCGCGCCCGAAAACGGCCATGCGTTGCAGGACCATCTCTACGTCGTCGACCCGATGGGCGAGTGGATGATGCGCATGCCGGCGAACGCCGAGCCGGGCAAGGTCAAGCGCGACCTGGAACGGCTGCTGCGCGCGTCGTCGAGCTGGGACAACGCCGGGCGCTGAGCCCGGCTTCAGCCTTTGCGATGAACGCCCAACCGCTGGTCGACTTTGCGCCGCTCGCGCGCCTGGCCCTGCTGGCGCTGGTGATCGCGCTGCTGCCGCTGGCCTGGGTGTGGCTGCGCAGCCGGGGCGGCGACACGCGCGTGCGCCTGGCCGCGCTGACCGCGCTGACCCTGTTCCTGACCTTCGACCTGGTCGTCTTCGGCGCCTTCACGCGCCTGACCGACTCGGGCCTGGGCTGCCCCGACTGGCCGGGCTGTTACGGCGAGGCCAGCCCGCTGGGCGCCCATGCCGACATCCACGCGGCGCAGACGGCCGCGCCCGGCGGGCCGGTCACCTTCAGCAAGGCCTGGATCGAGATGATCCACCGCTACCTGGCGATGACGGTGGGCGTGCTGATCCTGGTGATGACCGCGGTGAGCTGGCTCGAACGCCGGCGGCTGCCGTTCTCGCCGCTGTGGCCGACGCTGACGCTGGTGTGGGTCGTCGTGCAGGGCCTGTTCGGCAAGTACACGGTGACCTTGAAGCTGTACCCGCTGGTCGTGACGGCGCATCTGGTGGGCGGGTTGATCCTGTTGGCGCTGCTGGCGCACCAGCACGCCGCCTTCGTCAACCGGCCGCTGGCCTTGCCCGGCCGCCTGCGCGCGCTGCTGCTGGTCGCGACGGCCATGCTGGCGCTGCAGATCGTGCTGGGCGGCTGGGTCAGCACCAACTACGCCGTGCTCGCCTGCACCGGCTTCCCCACCTGCAACGGCCGGTGGTGGCCCGAGATGGACGTGGCCCACGGCTTCACCTTGCTGCGCGGCCTGGGTGAGGGTGGGCTGACGCACGCGGCGCTGGTCGCCATCCACATGGCGCATCGGCTCTTCGCGGTGGTCGCCATCGGGGCGCTGGGCGTGCTGGCGTGGGCCTTGTGGCGCCATGGCCAAGCCGGCACGCGGCGGTTCGGGCTGACCCTGGCCGCACTGCTGGCGGCCCAGGCAGCCAGCGGGCTGTCGAACGTCGTGCTGGGTTGGCCCCTGCCGGCTGCGCTGGGCCACTCGGCCGGCGCTGCGGCCCTGGTGCTGACCTTGTCTCTGCTGATCGCGCGCAGCGCCCCGCAGCGGGCGCCGGCACGGGTCGAAGCCCGGGTGGCCCCGGCCTGACTCTGTGAAAATCGCCGGCCCCATGGAACAGACCCTCGCCGCTGCCCCCCGCCGCCAGACCAGCCGCTGGTCGCAGTTCTACGCGCTGACGAAACCGCGCGTGGTGCAGCTGATCGTGTTCTGCGCCGCCATCGGCATGCTGCTGGCGCAACCCGGCATGCCCGATTGGCCGCTGGCCGGCGCCGCGACGCTGGGCATCTGGCTGGTGGCCAGCGCGGCGGCGGCTTTCAACTGCCTGGTCGAGCAGCAGATCGACCGCCGCATGCAGCGCACGGCCGGGCGGCCTACCGCCAAAGGTGAACTGACCACGCCGGTGACGCTGCTGTTCTCGGCGGCGCTGTGCGCGGCCGGCAGCGCGGTGCTGTACCTGTGGGTCAACCCGCTGACGATGTGGCTGACCTTCGCCACCTTCGTCGGCTACGCAGTCGTCTACACGGTGGTGCTGAAACCGCTGACGCCGCAGAACATCGTGATCGGCGGCGCCAGCGGCGCGATGCCGCCGGTGCTGGGCTGGGCCGCGATGACGGGCGACGTCGGCGCCGAGGCGATGATCCTGTGCCTGATCATCTTCCTGTGGACGCCGCCGCACTTCTGGGCGCTGGCGCTGTACCGCGCCGAGGACTACCGCAAGGCCGGCCTGCCGATGCTGCCGATCACGCACGGCCCCGAGTTCACGCGGCTGCAGGTGCTGCTGTACACGATCGTGCTGTTCGCCGCGACGCTGCTGCCCTTCATCAACGGCATGAGCGGCTGGATCTACCTGGCCGCCGCCGTCGTGCTGGGCGCGCTGTTCACGCTCTACGCGTGGCGCCTGTGGCGCAACTACAGCGACGCGCTGGCGCGCCGCACCTTCCGCTTCTCCATCTGGCACCTGTCGCTGCTGTTCGCCGCGCTGCTGCTGGATCACTACCTGAGCCCATGGATCGCACGCGTCGCCAGCTGATGTTCACCGCCGCCCTGGCCTTGCCGCTCGCCGCCTGCGACCGCGGCGGGCCCGGCTCCAAGCTGGCCTTCAAGGGCGTCGACATCACCGGCGCCGACTACGCAAAGGACTTCGAACTCGCCGACACCGACGGCAAGCTGCGCCACATGGCCGACTTCAAGGGCAAGGTGGCGGTGGTCTTCTTCGGCTTCACGCAGTGCCCGGACGTGTGCCCGACGACGATGCTCGAGCTGGCTGCGGCCAAGAAGGCCCTGGGAGCTGACGGCGAGCGCGTGCAGGGCATCTTCGTGACGATCGATCCCGAGCGCGACACGCCGCAGGTGCTGAAGGCCTACGTCGACAACTTCGGTGCCGGTTTCGTCGCGCTGCGCGGCGACCTCGAGCAGACCAAGGCGGTGGCCAAGCACTTCCGCGTGTTCTACGCCAAGGTGCCCGGCAAGACCGAAGGCAGCTACACGATGGACCACACCGCCGGCAGCTACATCTTCGACGCAGCCGGCCGGGTGCGCCTGTTCACGCGTTATGGCGGCGGCGCGGAGCCGCTGAAACACGACCTGCAGCTGTTGCTGCAGGCCTGAACGCGGCGCGTCAGTTCTCGAGCGCCTTGCGCATCTTCTTCAGCGCTGCCACTTCGATCTGGCGAATGCGCTCGGCGCTGACGCCGTACTCGGAGGCCAGCTCGTGCAGCGTCATGCCGCCCGACGAGTCGTCGTTCACCTTCAACCAGCGCTCTTCGACGATGCGGCGGCTGCGTGCGTCCAGCACATCCAGCGCGTGCGTGATGCCGTCGGCGGACAGCCAGTCGCGGTGCTGCGCCTCGATGCGGCGCGTCGGTTCGTTGCTGTCGTCGGCCAAGTAGGCGATCGGCGCGTAGGCCTCTTCGCCGTCGTCGTTCTGCGGTTCCAGCGCGATGTCGCCGCCTGACAGCCGCATCTCCATCTCGATCACTTCGTCGGGCTTGACGTTGAGGTCACGCGCGACGCTGGCCACTTCGTCCGGCGTCAGCGTGTTGCGGTGCGTGTCGGCGTCGGCGGCGTCGCTCTTTAGGCCCTGCTTCATCGAGCGCAGGTTGAAGAACAGCTTGCGCTGCGCCTTGGTGGTGGCCACCTTGACCATGCGCCAGTTCTTCAGGATGTACTCGTGGATCTCGGCCTTGATCCAGTGCATCGCGTAGCTGACCAGGCGCACGCCCTGCTCGGGGTCGAAGCGCTTGACGGCCTTCATCAGGCCGACGTTGCCTTCCTGGATCAGGTCGCCCTGCGGCAGGCCGTAACCCATGTACTGGCGCGAGATCGACACCACCAGGCGCAGGTGCGACAGCACCAGGCGTCCGGCGGATTGCACGTCGCCCTGGTCACGCAGCGAGCGCGCCAGTTCGGTTTCCTCGGTCTGCGACAGCATGGGCATGCGGTTCACGGCCGAGACGTAAGCGTCCAGATTGCCCAGCGAGGGCACCATCGACCAGGGGTCGCGAAGGCTCAGGGCGGTGGAGGCGGTTGCATTCATGCGGGGTATGACTTCCAGAAGGAATTCAAGTTCCGGGCATGTTAGCACTCTCGTTCTGAGAGTGCTGATACAGCGCATGACGGGCTGCGCAACACAGCGTTGCGCCAGCGGCTGCTAATCGAATTCCGGTAGCGACCACTCACATTCAAGCAATGCGCGGCGCAGCCGCCCCGGCCGTCAAACGGTCTTCAGCACCGCGCGGAAGACGTAGCCGACGCGGCTCTTGGCCTGCAGCGGCACCGGCACGGGCGTGGCCCGTTCAATGCGCCGGCGCAGGCGGTAGATGGTGGCGTTCAGGCCGTCGGCCACGTCCTCGTCGTTCGGCGCCGGTTCGCGCTTCAGGCGCAGCCGCAGCGTCTCGCGGGTCACGGTTTCGCCGTGGGCCTCGGCGAAGCAGTCCAGCACCGTCAGGTCGCCTTCGCTCAGGTCGACGATGGCGCCATCGGGTGCGATCAGCTGCCGCGCGCGGCGGTCCAGCCGCCACGGCGGGTTGGCGGGGCTGGCAGCCGCGACGCGGCGCTGCACCGCCTGGATCGCCAGCGCCACCTGCTCGAACTGCACCGGCTTGGCCAGGTACATGTCGGCGCCGGCGCTGAGCACCTGGTTGAAGACCTCGGGCGCCAGGCGGCCGGACACCACCAGCAGCCCCGCGTCGCTGCGCCGGCGCAGCAGCTTGATGAGATCCAGCCCGTCGATGCCGGGCAGCATCAGGTCGACCACATAGAAGCCGTAGCCGTAGGGGTTGTCGTGCGCCAGCAGGTCGTTGCTGTCGGCAAACACTTCGACCTGGGTGCCGCGGGCCTGGAGGTACTCAGCAAGGTATTCGGTGAACTCGGCGTCGTCGTCGACAAGGGCCAGGGTCTTCGGAAGCATCAATCGCCAATCCATCCAGTTTGGGGGTTGGCTGCTAATTTATTAGCAATCAAAACAAAGCTCAAGCGTCCGCTAGCATCGATGGCATGGGCAAACCGCCGCTGCACGCACAGGACGCCGCCGCGCTGGCGCCGGCACTGGCCGATGGGTCGCTGCGGTTCGAAGCGCTGGCCGACGCGCTGATCGAACGCAGCGCCGCGCTGGAGCCGCGGCTCAAGGTGTGGGCCCATTTCAGCGGCCCGGCCGCACGCCGTCGCGCGCTGGCCAGCGAACGCGGCCGCCCGCTGTCGGGCCTGCCGTTCGCGGTCAAGGACAACATCGACACTGAAGGCATTCCGACGGCCTACGGTTCGCCGATCTACCGCTCGCACGTGCCGGCGGCCGACGCCGCCTGCGTCGCGCTGGCGCGTTCGGCCGGCGCCTGGGTGCTGGGCAAGACGGCCTGCACCGAGTTCGCCAACATGACCCCCTGCGCCACGCGCAACCCCTGGAACCCGGCGCACACGCCGGGCGGTTCCTCCAGCGGTTCGGCAGCGGCGGTTTCCGCCGGCCTGGTGCCGCTGGCGCTGGGCACGCAGACGGCCGGTTCCGTGATCCGGCCTGCCGCGTTCTGCGGCATCGTCGGCTACAAACCGTCGCCGCGGCGGGTGCCGCGGGCCGGCGCCAAGGCCAATGCCGACACGCTGGACGAAATCGGCGTGATGGCGCGCTCGGTGGCCGATGCCTCCTGGTTCGCCGCGGTGCTGGCCGGCCAGACGATGCCGACGGGTGCCGACGCTCACCGGCCGCGCATCGCCGTGACACTCACTTCGCGTGAACAGGCCGTGCTGGCACCGATGGCCGAGGCGGTGCAGATCGCCGCCAGCCGCCTGTCCACCGCCGGGGCCCACGTGCAGGGCGCCGGCCGCACCGTGGCCTTCGACGCGTTGTTCGACAGCCTCTTCGTCGCCCAGCGCACCGCACAGGTCTTCGAGACCGCCCGCGCCCTGGCGCCCGAGTGGCAGTACCGGCGGCGCGATCTGTCGCCCGGCCTGCGCGAGCTGATCGCCGAAGGCCGTGCCATCCCTGCCGAGGTCTACGCCGCCGCCCTGCAGACCGCCGCCGCGGTGGCCGGCGGCCTGGACACCTTGTTCGGTGCGGCCGACATCGTGCTCACGGCCGCGGCGCCGGGTGCCGCGCCGGCGTCTCGCAAGACCACCGGCGACCCCTTGTTCAATCGACCGTGGCAGCTGCTCGGCTGCCCCTGCCTGACCCTGCCCGGCGGCCTCGACCCCGACGGCCTGCCGCTCGGCCTGCAGCTGGTGGCGCGCCCGGGTGACGACCTGCGGCTGTTCGCCGCCGCGGCCTGGGTCGAGCATGCGCTGCAGGCCACCGAGATCACACACGCGCGCTGCGGCTGACTTCGGGCACCATCGCGCGATGCATGCCTTTCCTGTGGCCCAGTCCCGTTCCCAGACCCGCGGCGAAGAACTTGCCAACACGCTCAGCCATGCGCTGGGCCTGGCCGGCGCCATCGCCGCCTTGCCGATGCTGATCGTCGCAGCGGCGCAGCGCCACAGCGCGGCCGGCATCGTCGGCGCCAGCCTGTTCGGCGCCACGGCGATCCTGCTGTACCTGACGTCGACGCTGTACCACGCGGCACCGCGCGGGCGGCTGAAGGCCTGGCTCAACCGCATGGACCACGCCGCGATCTACCTCTTCATCGCCGGCAGCTACATGCCCTTCATGCTGGGCGTGCTGTACGGCGCCTGGGGCTGGTCGCTGTTCGGCGTGGTGTGGGGCGCGGCAACCCTCGGGGTGCTGGCCAAGTTGCTGAACCGCCTGAAGCACCCGATGTGGAGCACCGGCCTGTACGTCGCGATGGGCTGGGTGGCCGTGGTGGCCGCCGTGCCGCTGGTGCAGCGGATGGCGCCCGAAGGCCTGGCTTGGCTGGTCGGCGGCGGCGTGGCCTACACGCTGGGCGCGGTGGTGTTCCTGTTCGACGAGAAGCTGCGCTACGCCCACTTCGTCTGGCACCTTTTCGTCGTCGCCGGCAGCGCCTGCCACGTGATGGCGGCGCTGCGGCAGTTGCCGGCAGCGGGCTGACGGCCCAGGGGGCCAAGCCGCCCCGCTGACGCGAGCAGCGCAGGTGGCAAATGCGGCGTGAGCGAGCGAAGCGGCCTACAGCTCCAGCCGCGCGCCCGGCGCCAGCGCCAGCAGGCGCAGGCCATCGGCTTCGGCGGCCAGCGCGGCCTGCCACGCGGCGTCGTTGCCGACGGCGACAAAACCCCGCGCTGCGCCTTGCCGCAGATGCGGCTGCGCGGCCCGCAGCAGCTGCAGCGCCGCATCGATGGGCGCTTGGCCCAGGCTGCAGACCACCAGATCGAGGCCGCCAAAATCCTGCGCCGCGGTGTCGACCCAGCGCGCCAGCGCGGCGCCGTTGTCCAGCGGGATCGTCGTCACGGTGACGTGCGTGCCGTGCTCCGACAAAGCCTGCACCGCCGCTGCCGCATCGCCGGCGTGCAAGGTGCAATAGGCGACGTGCGCGCCAGCCGCTGCGAGCTGGTCGGCGAGCGCGCGGCCGTGGCCCGCGGCGTCGCCGGTGATCGCGGTGCGCAAGCCCTTCAACGCGTCTTCCATCGGATCGACTCCTTGTTTACAGCGAAAGCACCAGCTCCACCGCGGTGTTCAGTGCCAACACGCCGGGCCCGGTGGGCTGCAGATAGACGCCTAGCACCGACGGCGCGCCGGGCCTGCGCATCGCGCTCAGCCGCGCGACGGTGGGCCCCGGTTCCGCGTCGACCTGCCCGGTGCGCGGGTTCACGTTCGGCACCACGCAGCGCACGCAAGGCTGGGTGACGCGCAGCTCGCCGTCGCCCCAGCGCAGGCTTTGCAGATGCTCTTCCAGGAAGGGCAGCAGCGCGTCGCCATCGAGTGCGATGTTCGGCCGGAACCGCGCCATCTCGGCCGCGCCCTGTCCACTCAGTTCGAGCGCTTCGTTCACCTCGTCCAGGCTGGCCTGCGTCATCAGGTGCACCGGGTTGACGCTCTCGCGGGCACGCGCTTCGGGCCCCAGGCGCACCAGCCGCAGGTCGGCGCCGGTGGCCGTGCGCAGGAAGCGCCTGGCCTCAGACCCCGCGTCATGTGCGGCGAAGCGCTCGTGGCGCTGCGTGCGGTCGTTCCAGATCGAGGCCGTGCAGTCGGCCAGCGCGCCGGGCTCGACGCGCAGCACGTCGCCACCCGCGCGCAGCACCAGCGTGCCGTCTTCGAAGGCCGGGTGCACCAGCGCCAGGCGCGCGTGCTCGCCCTGCCAGGTGACCTGGCCCTCGGCGTCGGTGACCGCCCATTCGCGGTCGCCGGCGATGCGTTGCGTGGCATCGAATTGCAGCTTCGCCACCGGCAGGCCCGCGCAGGCCTTCACCGGGTACAGGAACAGCGAAAGGACGCGGGCTTGCATGCGGGGCGGCAGTGTATCGACTGCATCACGCCGTGCGCCGTCAAGAAGCGCGTGGTAGGGCCGAGATACTGGGCTGGCGTCCCCTGCCCACCGGCTCCGTGCCCATGTTCCGACTTCTGCGCTACTTTTCCCTGACGAGCCTGGTGTCGATCGCCGCTGTTGCCGCCGCGCTCGGTTTCCTGCACCGCACGATCGCCGTGCAGTCGCTGGTGGCGATGGGCGAGTCGAACAACCGCGCGCTGACGACGGTGCTGGTCAACTCGATGTGGCCGCGCCTGCAGCCCTATCTGGCCCAGGCCGACACCCTGCCGACCGCGGCGTTGAAGAACCACCCCGAGCTTGCGGTGCTGAGCCGCGCGATGCTGGAGCACGTGCGCGGCCTGTCGGTGGCGAAGGTCAAGGTGTACGACTTGCGTGGCCGCACCGTGTTCTCGTCCGAAGCCAAGCAGATCGGCGACGACAAGAGCGGCAACGCCGGCTTCCAGGGCGCGCGCGAAGGCCGCGTGCTCAGCGAGCTGACGCACCGCAACCAGTTCAGCGCCTTCGAAGGCACGATCGAGAACCGCGACCTGCTGTCCACCTACCTGCCGGCGCGCGCCAGGCCCGGCGGGCCGATCCTGGCCGTGTTCGAGGTCTACGACGACGTCACGCCCTTCCTGGCGCGCATCACCCGCACGCAGTGGACGCTGGTGGCCGGCGTGGTCGGCATCCTGTGCCTGCTGTACGGCGTGCTGTTCTTCATCGTGCGCCACGCCGAGAACGTGATCAGGCGCCAGTACCGCGAACGCGAAGCAGCCGAGGCCGCGCTGCGCGACGCGCAGGCGCTGCTGGAGCAGCGCGTGTCCGAGCGCACGGCACAGCTCGCGCAGAGCAACCAGGACCTGCAGGCCGAGATCGCCGAACGGCGCCTGGCCGACCTGCGCGTCACGCACATGGCGCACCACGACGCCCTTACCGGCCTGCCGAACCGCGCGCTGCTGACCGACCGCGTGGAGCAGGCCGTCACCCGCGCCGCGCGCAGCGGCAACAAGGTGGCGCTGCTGTTCCTGGACCTCGACCGCTTCAAGAACGTCAACGACTCGCTCGGCCATGGTGTCGGCGACCAGCTGCTGCAGGCCGTCGCCGCGCGCCTGGGCACCTGCCTGCGCAGCGAAGACACCGCCGCGCGGCTGGGCGGCGACGAGTTCATCCTCAGCCTGCCCGAGGTGGCCGACAGTGCCGAGGCGGCGCGCGTGGCCACGCGCATCCTGGCCGAGCTGGCGCGGCCCTTCGACGTCTCCGGCCACCAGCTGCCGGCCGAGGTGAGCATCGGCATCTCGGTCTACCCCGAGGACGGCGACAACGCGCAGACCCTGCTGCGCAACGCCGACACCGCGATGTACCACGCGAAGGAATCGGGCCGCGGCAACTACCAGTTCTTCAGCGCGCAGATGAACGAGCGCGTGAGCCGGCGCCTGTCCACCGAAACCAGCATGCGGCGCGCGCTGGACCGCGGCGAGTTCGCGCTGCACTACCAGCCGCTGATCCAGCTGGCCAGCGGCGCCACCGCCGGTGCCGAGGCGCTGCTGCGCTGGCCGCAGGCCGACCAGCGCATGGTCTCGCCGGTCGACTTCATCCCGGTGGCCGAGGACACCGGCCTCATCGTGCCGCTGGGCGAATGGGTGCTGCGCGAGGCCTGCACGCAGGCGCAGGCCTGGCAGACCCTCCGGCCTGGCCTGCGCATCGCGGTGAACCTGTCACCGCGCCAGTTCCGCCAGAAGCACCTGACCGCCACCGTCGAGCAGGTGCTGCGCGAGACGGGCCTGGCGCCGCAGCTGCTGGAGCTGGAGCTGACAGAAGGCATGCTGATGCACCACGCCGAAGACACCGTGCGCACGCTGGCGCAGCTGCACGAGATGGGCGTGCACCTGGCGATCGACGACTTCGGCACCGGCTACTCGAGCCTGTCGTACCTGAAGCGTTTTCCGCTGCACGCGCTGAAGATCGACCGCTCGTTCGTGAAGGACCTGGAGAGCGACCCCGACGACGCGGCCATCGTCACCGCCATCATCGCGATGGCGCGCAGCCTGAATCTGCGCGTGGTGGCCGAAGGCGTCGAGACGGCCGGGCAGGCCGACTTCCTGCGCGGGCTGGCCTGCGATCTGGCCCAGGGCTTCCACTTCGGCCGCCCGATGCCGGCGGCCGACTTCGCGCGGCGGCTGGCAGCGAACGCGGCGCTGGTCGCCGCCTAGGTGGCAGCGGCGATGAAGTCGTGCAGCCGTTCCTGCTGCGCGATGGCGATCGCCAGCTCCCAGGCCAGCGCGGCCTTCGCCGCGCCCAGCACCGGCTCGCTCTGGCCAGTGAACTTGGCGCGCAGCTGCTCGTCGCTCATCGGCCTGGCCAGGCTGCCCACCGCGTGTTCCACGTGGACGCGGATCTCGCGCCCGTCGACGGTGGTCAGCAGCAGCTCGGCCGCCGCTTCGTCGATGCGGTCGTCCACCACCGCTTCCACCTTCGAGCGCAGCGCCACCACCTCGGGGCGGTTCACCACCTCGTCGGTGTATTCGTGTTCGCCGGCCTCGCCGTAGAGCAGGCCCACGGCGGACGAGTGGTAGACGCTGAACTTGCTCTCCAGCCCGGTGGCCGGCGTCTTCTTGCCGGTGAGCTCCAGCACCAGCGAGTGCACCCGCAGCTGCAGCTTCGCGACGTCGGCGGCCTTCACGCCGTGCTGATCGCGCAGCTGCACGCAGCCGTCGATGGCCGGGTGGATGACGATGCCGCAGGCGAAGGGCTTGTAGGTGTTAAGCGCGATCTCCCACGTCCGGCCCAGGCCCTCGGTGATCTCGAGCCAGTCGGTCTTGTCGCTGAACACCTGCAGCAGGCCGCGCGGCGCCTCCAGCGCCCGCGGGCTGGCGGTGAAGCCGTGCTTGGCCATCAGCGCCGACATCAGGCCGACGCGCGCCGCACCGCCGGGGTGGAAGGGCTTGGTCATGGTGCCGAACTGTTCGCGCAGGCCGATCGGCTGCGACGCAGCCAGGCCCAGCGCCATCTGCGTGCGTGCCGCGTCCAGCCCCAGCAGGCGCGCGCAGGCCGCCGCGCTGCCCAGCATGCCGGTGGTGCCGGTGATGTGCCAGCCGCGGTCGTAGTGGTCGGGGTAGATCGCGTTGCCGACGCGGCACGACACCTCCACGCCCACCACCAGCGCGTCGATCAGCTCGCGCCCCGAGAGACCCAGGTGCTCGGCCAGCGCCAGCGCCGCCGGCGCCACGGGCCCCGCGGGGTGGATGATGGTCTTCAGGTGCGTGTCGTCGAAGTCCCAGGTGTGCGAGCTGATGCCGTTGAGCAGCGCGGCACTGGCGATGTCGACCTTCTCGGCCCGGCCCAGGATGCTCGCCTGCTGCGCCGGCTGCAGCTCGTGCACGGCGGTCAGCGCGGCTTCCACCGCGTCTTCGCCCGACGGGCCGATCGCGCAGCCGACCCAGTTGGCGAAGGTGCGGTGCGCCTGGTGTTCCACCTCGTCGGGCCAGCCGCGCGTGGGGTGGGTGGTGACGAACTCGGCCAGCTGCGCGGTGATCGCGGGCGCGTTCGCGTCCGCCTTGACGGTGCTGTTCCTGGCCATGAAGCGTTCCTTGTGCGGCGACCTCAGGCGGGTGCCTGCGGGTCTCGCGCCAGATTGTCGATCATCGTCAGCAGCACACGCCGCGTGGTGGCCACGTCGGCCGTGCTCAGGCCCGCCAGGGCCAGCGCGTTGACGTCCTCGGCCAGCGGCACCAGCTGCTTTTCCAGCCGGCGCCCCAGCGGCGTGAGCCAGACGTAGACGTTCTTGCGGTTGTCCGGCCGCTGCTGCAGCGTGACGTAGCCCAGCGCTTCCATCGCGCGCAGCGCAACGAAGGTGGTCGGCTCCATCACGCCGGCCTCGATGCTGAGGTCGCGCTTGGTAAGGCCGTCGCGCTGCCACAGCACGCGCAGGAAGGCCCAGTGGCCCGGCGCGACGTCGTGCGCGGCCAGGCGCGCCTGCAGCGAGCGGTTGAAGGCGCGCATCGCGTCCTTCACCAGGTGCGCCATGCGGTCGCCCGGCACCGCCTCGTGCCAGTGCCGCAGCACGCGGCGGGCGACCTCGGCTTCGTGTTCGGCGTTGCGCGGCGTGCGGCTGGCCATTGCGCTAGGCGCTGTCGACGCGCAAGGACAGGTCGACCGCGCGCACGTCCTTGGTCAGCTTGCCGACCGAAATGCGGTCGACCCCGGTGCGCGCGAAGTCGCGGATGCTGTCCAGCGTGACGCCGCCCGATACCTCCAGCACCGCACGCCCCGCGGTCCGCGCGTAGGCGGCGTGCATGTCGGGCAGCGTGAAGTCGTCGAGCAGCACGCTTTGCGCGCCCGCGGCCAGTGCCTGTTCGAGTTCGGCCAGGCTTTCCACCTCGATCTGGATCGACACGCCGGCGTTCAGCGCGAACGCCGCCGCCAGCGCCGGCGCGATGCCGCCGGCCGCGACGATGTGGTTCTCCTTGATCAGGATGCCGTCCCACAGCGCCAGCCGCTGGTTCTGGCCACCGCCGCAGCGCACCGCGTACTTCTGCGCCTGGCGCAGGCCAGGCAGCGTCTTGCGCGTGTCCAGCACCGCGCAGCCTTTGGGGTTGGGCGACAGCCCGGCAATCGCGTCGACGTACTGGCGCGTGGTGGTGGCCACCGACGACAAGGTCTGCAGGAAGTTCAGCGCCGGTCGCTCGGCGCTGAGCATCGCGCGCGCATCGCCTTCGATGCGGCAGACCTCGGTGCCCGCCGCCACCGCGGCGCCTTCGTTGACGTGCCAGGTGAGTTCGGCCTTGCCGTCCAGCGCACGCACGCAGGCATCGAACCAGGGTCGGCCGCAGATCACGGCGCCTTCCTTGGCCACCACGCGGCCGGTCACGCGGCGCCCGGCCGGCACCAGCTGCGCGGTCCAGTCGCCGCGGCCGATGTCTTCCATCAGCGCATCGCGCACGTTGCGCGCCAGCGCTTCGCGCAGGGATTCGTTGTGTTCGTTCATCGGGTCAGACGCTGAAGCTTTCGTAGGTGGCGGCGTGGAAGAGTTCCTCCACGGCCATCGGCCGGGCCGACAGGCCTTGCGCGTGATGATGGCGCACGAAGGCTTGCAGCGTGCGCCGGCTGCTGTCCACACCGTAGGCCCAGAAGTCGGGCCCCAGCGTGGCGCGCGCGGCCTTGAGCTGCTCTTCGACGAAGGGCAGCGTCACCTTGGTGGCCGAGGTGTCCGACAGCGCGGCCAGCGCCAGCACCTTGGCCTGGTTGAAGGCCTTGAACACCGCGCCGGGCAGCCACGGGTGGCGCTCGGCCAGCGCGCGCTTCACGCCGACGACATGCATGATCGGAAAGATGCCGGTGCGCGCGAAGTAGTCCTTGGCGGCGGCCGTCGGGTCGTCGAACAGCCAGCCGACGTGGGGATTGGTGAGCGCAGGGCCAGCGGGCGGGCGCGGCGCGATGAAGCCGTCGATGTCGCCGTGGTCGAGCAGCTCGCTGATGGTGGTGCCGGCCGGCGCGTCGTCGAGCCGCACGCCGGCCGGCAACTGCAGCCGGATCTTCTCGGGCCGCCCCGGCGTGTCGATGCCGCCGCGCAGCCAGTGGATGTCGGCCGGCGCCACGCCGAAGTCGTCCTGCAGCAGCGCACGCGCCCAGACGTTGGCGGTGAGCTGGTACTCGGGCACGCCGACGCGCCGGCCCTTCAGGTCTTCGGGCCGGGCGATGCGGTCCTTGCGCACCCAGATGCTGGTGTGGCGGAAGGCGCGCGACAGGAACACCGGCACGGCGATGTAGGGGCTCTCGCCGCGGCTCAGCTTCACCAGGTAGCTCGAGAACGACAGCTCGCTGATGTCGAACTCCTGGCCGCGGAAGGCGCGGAAGAAGGTCTCCTCGGGCGACAGCGTCATGCACACCGCGTCGACGCCGTCGATGGCCACGCGGCCGTCCAGCAGCGCACGGGTGCGGTCGTAGTCGCCCATGGCGACGGAGAGTTGCAGCTTGGTCATCCCATCGCTACCGATACTTAGCGGTCTAAGCTTGAGCGCCGGCGCCAGCGTCGGCGAGCTGCTTCCACAGGTTCCACGGCCGATCGACCTGGCCTTCGGTGGCGATGCGCGTGGCCTCGGCTTCGCCCGGCGTCAGCGCCTGCACCTCGCCCAGCGGCAGCGCCTGCAGCAGCAGCTTCGCGTTGACCTCGGTGTAGACGGCGCGGTAGACCGCCAGGCGCACCGACTCGGCCACCACCGTGCTGCCGTGGCCGCGCATCAGCACCACGCGCCCGGCGCCCAGCGAACGCGCGAGCGCGGCGCCGAGTTCTCGGTTGCGGATCAGCAGGTCGCTGGCGTCGCCGGCGGTGTTGCGGATCTCGAAGGTGGGCGGGCCGCTGCCGTCGGCGCTGCCGAGAAACCCGCACATGTGGCACACCGGCAGCAGGCGCGCCCCCTTGGCCACCGCGAACGGCAGCACCGCCGGCGAGTGGCTGTGCACGACGGCCATCACGTCGGGCCGGGCCTTGTAGATCTCGCTGTGGATCCAGCGCTCCAGATACAGCCGCGGCGGGTCGGCCATCACCGCTTCGCCGTCTTCGACGCGGTGCTCCAGGATGTCGGCCGCCGTCACCTGGCCCGGCGCGACGTTGCGCGCCAGCAGGAAGCGCTCGGCGCGCTGCGGATGGCGCGCGCTGACGTGCCCGAAGGCATCGACGATGCGCTGGTGGAACAGGATGCGGTTGGCGTCGACGAGCTCGCTGATCATGTCCATGGCGTCAGGGTATCCGTTCTTGCGCCGGCCAGCGATGCGCGACTACCCTGGCGGCAGTGTCTTGCGTGAAATTTGCTTAGGAGGCGAAGATGAAGCGAAGAGCCGTGCTGGCGCTGGCGCCGCTGCCCTGGCTGCTGCCGGCCGGCAAGGCCGCGGCGCAAGGCGAGTGGCCGGCCAAGCCGGTGACCATCGTCGTGCCTTCGTCGCCCGGCGGCGGCACCGACACCTACGGCCGCATCCTGGCGCAGGCGCTCACCGAGCAGACGCGCCAGAGCTTCGTCATCGAGAACAAACCCGGCGCCAGCGGGGCCATCGGCGCCACCGCGGTGGCGCAGGCCGCGCCCGACGGCTACACCTTGCTGGTGGCGTCGAACTCGTCGCTGGGCATCAACCCGGCGCTGTACAAGACGCTCAGCTACGACGTCGCGCGCGACTTCGCACCGGTCAGCCGCGGCGTGATCGCGCCGATGGTCATCGTCGTGCACCCGAGCGCCGGCGTGAAGACGATGGCCGATCTCGTCGAGCGCGGCAAGCGCGAACCCGAGAAGCTGTTCTACGGCAGCGCCGGCAACGGCAGCCCGCTGTACATCGGCGTGCGCATGCTGGAAGCGGCCACCGGCGCGCGCTTCAGCCACATCCCGTACAAGGGCGCCGGCGCGGCTTATGCCGACCTGCTGGCCGGCCGCGTGCAGTTCATGCTGACCGACCTGGCCAGCGTGCGCCCGCACGTCGACGCCGGCAAGCTGGTGGCGCTGTCCATCACCGACAAGAGCGCGCTGCTGCCCGCCGTGCCCACCTTCGCCGAAGCCGGCTTCCCGGGCATCAAGGCCTTCACGTCGTTCTCGGTGCTGCTGCCAGCCAAGGTGCCGGCGCCGCTGGTCAGGCGCGTCGCGGCCGAAGTGGCCAAGGCGATGAAGAACCCGGCCACCGCCGCGCGGCTGGAGCAGCAGGCGCTGCTGCCGGTGTTCGACACCCCGGAGCAGTTCGCGGCCGCGCTGAAGGAAGAGCAGCAGAACTGGGGTTCGTTCATCCGGCAGCAGAACATCCAGCCGGACTGAGCCCGCCCTACATCGTTCCCCAGCGGGTTTCGACGCCCTCCAAGATGTCGTCGATGATCTTCAGGAAGCCACCGACGTCCAGCGGCTTCGTCACATAGTGCAGCGCGCCGCCGGTCAGCGCCTTCTGCGTCTGCAGCGCGGTGGCGTCGGCCGACACCACCACCACTGGGATGTGCGCCACGGCGTCGTCCTGCTTCAGGTGGTGCAGCAGCTCCAGGCCGCTGATGTCGGGCAGCTGCATGTCCAGCAGGATCAGGTCGGGGCGGCTGATGCGCACGGCGGCCAGGCCGTCCAGGCCCAGCGTCGACGTTTCCATGCGGATCTGCGAACGCTGTGCCAGCACGCCGCGCATCACCTCGATGTTGGTCTCGTTGTCCTCGATGTAGTGCACCAGGCGCTGCTGGTAGGGCGCCGGCGAGGTGTCGGTGTAGCGCGCCACCGGCTGCTCGGCCTGCGTGGCCGCGGGCAGGCGCAGCGTGAAGATGGAGCCATGGCCGGCGGCGCTGCTGGCTTCCAGCGTGCCGCCCATCAGTTCGGTCAGGCGACGGCTGATCACCAGGCCGATGCCGGTGCCCTCGATGCCGCTGCTTTCGCGGCCGAGGCGGTTGTAGGGCTGGAACAGCGCCGCCTGCTGTTCGGGCGACATGCCCATGCCGGTGTCGGCCACCGCGATCTCGATGCAGTCGATGCCGCTGCCGTTGCGGACGCGGTGCGCGGTGAGCGTGACGGTGCCGCCTTCGCGGTTGTACTTGACGGCGTTGGACAGCAGGTTGGTGATGACCTGCTTGAGCCGCGTCGCATCGCCCAGCACGGCCACCGCGTCGGCGTCGATGGTTTCCGTGAAGCGCACCTGGCGCGCGGCCGCCGGCGCCGCCACCATCGCGCGGCAGGCCGCCACCAGCGCCGGCAGGCCCAGCGGCGCCAGGCTCAGCCGCACGGCGCCGCTTTCGATGCGGGCCAGGTCCAGCGTGTCGTTGATCATCTCCAGCAGGTGCCAGCCGGCGCGCTGGATCTGCTGGGTCCAGTCGCGCTGGTGCGGCACCAGGGCCGGCTCGCGGTCCAGCCCCAGCAGCTGGGCGAAGCCGATCATCGCGTTGAGCGGCGTGCGCAGCTCGTGGCTCATGCGCGAGAGGAACTCGCTCTTGGCGCGGTTGGCCGCCTCGGCGCGCTGCAGCGCCTGTTCGCTGCTCTGCAGGCGCAGGTGCTCGGTGATGTCCTGCACCACGCCCACCAGCCGCACCAGTTCGCCCTGCGGGTTGCGCAGCCCGCTGGCGATAGCGCGCACCGCCAGGCCTTCCGGGTGCGCCGCGCTGCGCAGGCGCAGCGGCTCGAGCAAGGCGCTTTCGGTGCCGGCGCGCAGCTCCCGACGCATCTGGCGCATGCGGTCGCGGTCTTCGGCGTGCACCAGGTCGACCACCATGCGGCCGCGCAGGGCCGGGGCGCTCTGGCCGATCATCTGCGCCAGCTGGGCGTTGCAGTCGAGCAGCTGCCCCTGGGGGTCCATGAACATCACGCCGATCGGCGCGTGGTCCAGGATGTTGCGCAGCCGCTGCTCGCTCTCGCGCAGCGCGTTCTCGGCGGCGCTGCGTTCGTGGATCTCGTGGCGCAGGTCGCGCGTGGCGTCCTGCACGGCGCGCTCGGTGCGCCGGCTGTGGCCGGTGACGGTGAGCAGCAGCGCGCCCAGCAGCGATGCCGAACCCAGCGCCACCAGCGACAGCAGCCATGAGGTTTCGCGCTGGAAACCCGGCACGGTGTTGGCCGTCGCGCTGACGCGCATCTCCAGCGCCCGCCCACCCAGTTCCAGGCGGCGCCGCGCTTCCAGCCGCGTGCCGCGCGGCGCAGGCGCTTCGCAGCCGGACGTGCCGCCCAGGCGCACGCGCTCGACCCCGGGCGTCGTGTCCACCAGGCACCAGTCGAGATAGGCGGTGTCGGGCGTGGTGATGCCGGCCAGCGAGCGCTCGGCGCGCAGCGTCACGAACACCACGCCGCGCAGCGCCGCGTGGCGCGTGGCGGCATCGGTGGGCTCGCCGCGGTACAGGGCCTGGTACAGCACCACGCCGGTCTCGTCGCTGCCGGCCTGCGTGAGCTTGAAGCCGGCCGTGGCCGCCGGCAGGCCGCTGTCGCGCGCCGCTTCGATGGCCGCGCGCGCCGCAGCGATCGACCAGGTGTTGACGCCCAGGGCGGCGCTGTTGCCGTCGATCGGCTCGATCAGCCGCAGCGCCAGCACCTCCTGGTCGCTGCGCCGCGCGCGGCCGTCGTCGCGGTCGAACACGCGGTAGTTGTCCAGGCCCTGTGCCTGCGCCTGCGCTTCGAAGGCGGGCAGGGCGTCCAGCGGCACGCGCTCGCTGTAGCCCACCGCCTGCAGCGCCGACGACTGCGCCAGCCACCAGCCCCCGGCCTTCACCAGCGCCTCGCGGTCGAGCGCCGGCTGCACGCGCGCCACGGCGTGCAGCGCCTGCAAGGCGTGCAGCGGCAGCGACAGGCGCGTCTCGGCCGAAGTGCTCAGCCGGTCGGCGTCGCGCTCGAAGGTGGCCAGCAGGCGCTGGCGCTCCAGGCGCTGCAGTTCCATGATGCCGGCCACCAGCAGCACCAGGGCCAGCAGCAGCGGCAGGCCGACGGTCAGGCGGCGCGGTGCCCATTCGGCAGCCGGGCGGCCCACGAGCGTCAACAGCAGCGGCGCGCAGATCAGCACGCCCAGGGTGTCGCCCGTCCACCAGGTCAGCCAGTTGTTCAGCCAGCCGGCCGGCGGCAGCCCGCCGGTGGCCAGCAGCGCCAGCGTGCCGATCGTCGCGCTGACGCAGCAGGCCAGCATCGCACCCAGCAGCGCGAAACGCAGGATGTCCCGCGGCGCATCCAATACCAGGGGCTGGGCCACGTGGCGCCGCACCAGCGCCGCACCCAGCGCGGCCTGCAGCGCGGCGCCGGCACCCACGGCCAGCGGCAGTACCAGCAGAAGGGCCAGGTCGCCCGTCCAGCGCTGCAGCGCCAGGCTGACGTTGAACGCAATGGCGCCGAGCGCGACGCCCGGCAACGCGGCGCGGCCGTACACCAGCACCGCCACCAGCCCGATGCCGGCCGACGGATACAGCGGCGACGCATAACCGGCCGGGCCGTCGAGCGACAGCGCACCCACCAGCAGGCTGGCGGCGGCATAGACCAGCGCCGTCAGCAGCGCCACGCGCAGTGCCGCCAGCCCGCGGGCGACCTGCGGCGCGCGGCCTGTGGCGGGTGCGGGCGGGGCGCGCATCGGTCCCACTCTACGCTGCGCGTGCCGCGCCGCACAAGGCGGCCGGCCGGGCGCGCGCCGCGGCGGCGCTCAGACGTTGAACAGGAAGTTCATCACGTCGCCATCCTTGACGACGTACTCCTTGCCTTCGGCGCGCATCTTGCCGTGGTCCTTCGCGCCCTGTTCGCCCTTGAAGGCGACGTAGTCGTCGTAGGCGATGGTCTGGGCGCGGATGAAGCCGCGCTCGAAGTCGGTGTGGATCACGCCGGCGGCCTGCGGCGCGGTGTCGCCGATGTGGATGGTCCAGGCGCGCACTTCCTTCACGCCGGCGGTGAAATAGGTCTGCAGGCCCAGCAGCTGGAAGGCGGCGCGGATCAGCCGGTTCAGGCCTGGCTCGTCCTGCCCCTTTCCAGCACAGTGGGATCCGAAGCTTGGAATTCACGTGACTTGAAGTCGCGG
>JADMIO012731186.1_pt1 | contig 21890 bp, 10 predicted proteins | sample 8958161 | NCBI WGS metagenome assembly JADMIO01 (sample SAMN16585339, study PRJNA669376) | soil metagenome | isolation source: Crop rotation soil | place: USA: Cullars Rotation, Alabama | collected 2011
GCCTCCCAAAGGTCCGGTGGTTCTAAGCTTGCCGCACAATCTTTTGCTCAAACCATCAGCCGGCCAGGCCATTGTGCCGCCGCAGATCAGTCCGCTCGGCTCTGCCGACCCGGCATTTCTCAAGAAAGCGTCTAAGGCTCTGGTTTCCGCTCAAAATCCTTGCATCATATTCGGCAATGAAGTCTCGCAATATCGCGCCCGCAAAGAGGCGGTCAGCCTTGTGGAAGTGCTGGGTTGCGCAGCCTTCAGCGAACCAATGCCGACGGGCGTCAACTTTCCCAACCGCCACCCGCAATTCTGCGGTGTTTTGCCCCTGGACCTTACGGCCGCAAACCGCCTGTTGTCGCCATTTGATGTGATTCTGGTCTTGGGAATGCAAACACGCATTCCGGCGAAAGTCCACGAACCATCACTGATTCCACCCCATGCCTCGGTTATTCAGATCAATGTCGAGCCGGGTCTGGCCGGCAAGACTCTGCCATGCCAGCTGGCGGCCGTAGCCGATATCGGCGAAAGCCTTTCAAGAATTCGCGCCGAAATTCAATTGATCTCCAACAATTCTTGGGTCGATGTCACCAAGAAGCGCGCCCACAATACGATTGCCTGGGTATCCGGGCGCAAACAGGAGCTGGAGGAAAAACTCGCCTATCCGGGCACCAATGCTCCAATCTCCCTCTTATGGCTGCTGCGCATGATCGATGCAGTGCGGCCGCAGAAATCCGTAATCGTAAGCGACCTCGTCAATGACCTCTGCGATCCTGTGCAGGTGCTGAATCTGGAAAGCAGCTCATCATTTTTCTCGCTCAATTCCGGAGTACAGGGATATGGTCTGGGTGCCAGTCTCGGCATCCAGTGGGCCAGTCCGGACCATCAGGTGATCGCCCTGACCTCGGATCTCAGCGCGCTCGTCGCTCCTCAAGCCTTATGGACAGCTGCGCATTATGGTCTGCATACCAAGTACATCGTCGTGAATAATCTCGGCAAGAGCACATACAACCTGCAATTGCTGTCCACTCCGGGCAGTCCGTTGCGCGTCCAGCTCGATAATCCGCCGGTTTCCTTCAAAGAATTGGCTGCATCTATGCGAGTGCCGGCAACGCAAATAAGCGTCATGGCTGAATTGGAGCCTGCCCTTCAAAATATGTTCGAGACGCAGGGACCCTACCTTCTAGATGTTCACATCGCCGACGGGCATCAGCAAGAACGGACGCTTGACAAGGCTCAAGCCATGACAAACATATAGATTCTTATTGATTCCTTTTGAAACGAGCTGCCGGCGCGTCTCCGTTGATAAAATCACAAGTGTATTTGCGACCTTTTAGGGTACTCAAACGGTGAAAACACTTGAAGCGAACGCCGCTCAGAAAGTTGAGAGCGGGCGAATTATTAACGACTTTTCAATTGAAGTCGCAACTGTAAACGGTTCTGGAAGCCAATCTTCAAATACCGTGTTGATGCGTTCCATTTTTCAAATGGGCATTCCGGTAAGCGGCAAGAACTTGTTTCCATCCAATATTGCCGGTCTGCCGACCTGGTTTACCATCCGCGTAAACAAAGACGGCTATATCGCCAGGAAAAAAGACATCGACATTCTTGTGGCGATGAATCCGCAAACCGCCATGGAAGACGTGAAAAATCTCAAGCCGGGCGCTGTTTGCGTCAGCCCGCAAGAACTCAATTTGTCGGCAGTGCGCTCCGACGTGAAGCACTATTCGGTGCCCTTCACTGAGCTTGCCGCCAAAGCGACAGAGAATATCAAATTGAGAAAGCTCGTCACCAACATGATTTATGTTGGCGTCGTCGCTGAAATTCTGGACATCGATCAAGCTGAAATCGATGCCGCTATTCGCCGCCAGTTCAAGAAAAAAGAATCGGCCGCCCTTTTGAACATCAACGCATCCCTGACCGGACGCGAATGGGCGAAAGAAAACCTCAAGAAAGACGATCCGTATTATGTCGAGAAGATGGACAAAACAGCCGGCAAAATCATCATCGATGGCAATGCCGCTGCCGCTCTCGGTTGCATGTTCGCCGGTATTCAGGTAGCTGCCTGGTATCCGATCACTCCTTCGTCGAGTTTGACCGAGTCGCTCATCGACTACATGAAGAAATATCGTGTGGACAAAGAAACCGGCAAAGCGACATTCAATATTGTTCAAGCCGAAGACGAATTGGCCGCAATCGGCATGGCTCTGGGAGCCGGATGGGCAGGCGCTCGCGCTATGACCTCCACTTCCGGTCCCGGAATTTCGCTCATGGCTGAATTCGCCGGATACGGCTATTTCACCGAAATTCCTGTCGTCATCTTCGATATTCAAAGAGTCGGACCGTCAACCGGTATGCCGACCAGAACATCGCAAGCCGACTTGATCAGCGCATTCTATCTCTCGCACGGCGACACAAAACACATTGTGCTTTTGCCGGGCTCCGTAAATGAATGCTATGAAATGTCTCTCGAATCGTTCAACCTTGCTGAGCGTTTCCAAACCCCCATCTTTGTTCTTTCCGACCTCGATCTCGGCATGAACAATTGGATGTCCGATCCTTTCGTCTATCCGGACAAGCCGATGGACAGAGGCAAGATCATGACCAAGGAAATGCTGGATGCAGGCAAAGAATTTGCTCGCTATAAAGATGTAGACGGCGACGGAATTCCGTACCGCACATTGCCGGGCACCGACCATCCGCTGGCTGCTTACTTCACACGCGGCTCCGGACACAACGAAAAGGCCGGATACACAGAGCGTCCCGATGATTACGTCAATTTGATGAATCGCCTCTTGAAGAAGCTGGAAACAGCCAAGAAGCACATTCCTCAACCGATCATCGACAAGAAGGACAAGGCGAAAGTCGGCATCATCGCATTTGGTTCTTCGGATTACGCCATCGGCGAATCACGCGATCAGATGCAAGCAGCAAACTTGCCCACAAGCTATTTGCGCTTGAGAGCATTGCCGCTCACCGACGACGTCAAATCCTTCATCGCATCGCATGAGCGCACATACATAGTCGAGCAAAACCGCGACGGTCAGTTGAAAGACATCATCGTCGCCGAGTACCCGGAGCTCGCTACCAAAATTCGCTCAGTCAGACATTTCGATGGCTTGCCGCTCGACGCTCGCTTCGTCACGGATGCCATCACGAGCCAGGAGAAGTAAAAGACATGGTTACATCGGCACCAAAACCACAAAATACCAACCGCATCGGTCTGACGCTGGCGGATTACAAAGGCAGCCCATCGACTTTGTGCGACGGCTGCGGCCACGACGCCATCACCAGCCAGGTGATCAAAGCATTTTACGAACTGGGTATCGAACCGCACACTGTTGCAAAACTGAGCGGCATCGGATGCTCCAGCAAAACCCCTGCGTATTTCTTGAACCGCTCGCACGGATTCAACTCCACGCACGGAAGAATGCCCTCGGTAGCCACAGGCGTCAGCCTGGCGAATAAAGACCTGCTGCTCATCGGAGTCTCCGGAGACGGCGACACCGCATCGATCGGTCTCGGTCAATTCTGCCACCTGGTCAGACGCAATGTTCCGATCATCTACATCGTTGAAAACAACGGCGTTTATGGTCTGACAAAAGGACAATTCTCCGCCACCGCCGACCTCGGCTCCAAGCTGAAGACCGGTGTTTTGAACGAACTTCCGCCCATCGATTTGTGCGGACTGGCGATTGAACTCGGCTGCGGATTCGTGGCACGCTCATTCGCCGGCGACCCGAAACAACTGGTTGCTCTGCTCAAAGCGGCAGCCTCCCACAAAGGAACAGCTGTTCTCGACGTCATCAGCCCATGCGTCACCTTCAACAACCACGAAGGATCGACGAAGAGCTACAAATACGCCAAAGAAATGGAAACACCACTGCACGAATTGGGCTATGTTCCTTTCTTCGAGCAAATCACAGTCGACTACGAGCCCGGCACAGTCACCGACATTCAATTGCATGACGGTTCGCACCTGCGCCTGAAGAAGACTGACCGAGACTACGATGCTAGGGACAAGCGGGTAGCGGTGGAAACAATCGCTAAAGCCGCAGAAGACAAGCAATTCCTCACCGGCTTGCTCTACATCAATGAAGAGAAAGAAAACTTCAGCGATATCATGCATGTGGTGGACACGCCAATCACGCAAATCCCGCACGAACAATTGAGACCATCGAAAGCCGTGCTGGAAGAAGTGATGCAGTCGTTGATGTAAGGTTGTCGAAACTGTTTGCGACAATGAAATATTGTTTGCGACACGGCACATGAAATTGTAGGGGCGACGCCATGCGTCGCCTCTTCCTTTAAAAACAACAAAGCATCTGAGGTGCACAAATGTCCGGACAATCGTGCGAAGCCAAAGTGACAAAGAGCGGAAATGTTCCACTAACCTGGTGCGAGACAATGATTGGCGACCAGACCGGGCGAGTCTTTGTAATCACCGGCGCGACAAATGGCATTGGCTTTGAATCCGCAGACGCCCTCGCCGAACACGGGGCAACTGTCGTTCTCGCGAGTAGAAACGAAGAGCGCACCATAGAATGCGCAGAAAAACTCAAATCGAAACACGGAAATCAAAACATAATTCCAGTGAAACTCGATCTCAGTTCGCTCAAATCAGTGCATGAATGTGCAGACAAAATCCGATCCTTATATACGAACATCCACGTTCTGATCAACAACGCCGGAGTGATGGTGCCACCATACACAATCACCGAAGACGGATTCGAGTTGCAGTTCGGCACCAACCATCTAGGACACTTCGCCTTCACCGGTTTGGTGTTGCCAAATTTGATGGCGACTCCTGGCTCCCGCGTCGTGACCTTAAGCAGCACGGCGCATCTGAGAGGGAAAATAAACTTCGACGATCTGAAGTCTGAGAAACGGTACATCGCAAATTTGGCTTATGCGCAATCGAAGATTGCTAATTTGCTTTTCGCATACGAATTGCAACGTCGCCTGGAAAAAGCAAACGCGAGAACAATCTCCGTCGCTGCACATCCAGGCTGGTCGAGAACCGGACTGCAAGTTCACGCAGTAAGCAAAACATGGGTACGTGCATTATTCGCAATGTTCGAACCGATATTCAGTCAGGACGCACGGGCTGGTGCGCAACCAATGTTGTTGGCAGCAACCGACCCCCTCGTCCGCGGCGGAGAATATTTTGGTCCCAAGGGATTTGGTGGCACAAAGGGCAATGCAACAAGAGTCGATTCGAATGCACTCTCACATAATGCTGATCTGCAAAAGAAACTTTGGAAAGTCTCGGAGGAACTGACGAAGGTTAGCTTTTCGGTTTAGGTAACTTTTGGGGTGCAGGTCAAACCCATGTACTAGAATCTGTAATTGTGGCTGGGCAGCGAAGGATGTGTGAGCCATGCGTATAGTCCTTCATCTGTTTTAAGCGCATGCCTCGCACATTGCCAAGACCTTGCAGCTAGGGGAATGGAATTCTGCCTACACTGTCAAAGGTAGGATTTAGTCCTATCCGCGCAAGTCCGCCAGCAAACGGGTTAGCACCGTTAAACTTCGGCTCGATGACAAATTTTCCCGTCTTGTCAATAAATCCGTATTTATTATCTTGCGTTGCCACTACGGCAAATCCCTCAGAGAAGTCGCTAGCCCAGAAAAATTGGGGGGAAACCATAAACTTGCCTTGCTTGTTTATAAATCCATATTTCCCGTTCACCTTAGCCTTCGCCATGCCATCTACAAATGGGCCAGCTTGTTCAAATTGGCGCGCAATTACCAATTTTCCGTCTCGATCCAAATATCCAATCTTGCGGCCTGTGCCAAAAGACAGTAGTCCTTCACTAAACTTGCCGAAGCGCTTCCAAAATTTGGGCGCCTCGCAACCCGAAAACGAGCTTGCATCCACGCCGATTTCGCCTTCGCTGAGTCCATAAAGCTTTCCAGATGTCCTATCTGTTGATTCTGGTGTGTAGGTCTGCCTGGTTTGATAAAGGTCGAAGACCGAGTTTCCATCTTTGTCGATAACCAGTGATCGATGTAGCTCCTGTAGTCCTTCTTTCAGCGTGACAATCGCTAACCCATCAGCGAATGAGCTAACCTGATGAAAGCGCGGCTCGATTGCGAAGTGTCCTGAATGATCAACAAAGCCAATCAAACCCTTATACAACACCGCCGCTAAGCCATCGCAAAACGGTAAAACATACTCGAACTGTGGTTCGATTGTAAGTCGCCCGCTCTTGTCAATGAAACCCCATTTTGCGCCCAGGCATACTGGGGCAAATCCTTCGCTAAATGACGAGACGTCTGAATATTTAGGCTCAACAACATAATTGCCAGACTCATCGATGAATCCCCATTTATGATTCGATTCGGATCTTATTGCGCAGAGCCCTTCAGAAAACCTTCTTGCATTTCCGATCGGATGTTTGCTTGAAAAGGCTAGCTTGCCTTGTGAATTCCAAAATTGATAGTAATCAAAATACCCTCTAACACGAAGAAGACCATCTGAAAATTGTTTATCCAGCAACGTCAGATTGCTAGCGCTAAAGACTACGCGCCCCTTTTTATCAATGAATCCGTAGTCTGGCAGCGGCAAAAAGAGATAAGCAGCTATGAAACCGCAGATTATGAGAAGAACGATACAAACTGAAAGTAAGGTCAGCATGGATTTTTGCACTGTTCGTTATCACCTTCGTTTCTGATATCTATGCAGCAAAGGTAACGCCACACTCTAACGTTCTGAATCTTATTTTTGATCAAAGCGGACACGAAAGTGAAGTTGCTCATTGAATTGTTCACCAATAATATCCATTTGGGAGCCCGATTGGGTCCAAATTGTAACCAGGAGCTGGCGTAGCAATTGAGGGTATTGGCAGTTGATTATTTTTCAAGAGCGAATATGTAACTTGGTTACTAGTGCCATAATCTCGAGGAGTAAAGAAGTGTCCAGGCCAGGGTGCATAACCATAATCGTGGCTGTTGTACTTGTTCTTCAATCGTTTCGCGCTATCAACGAGCTTCTGCAGTCCACCCGGACATGTCGATTTCACTTCGGGACCCATTAATGCTGGAATCGTACCTTTAACTACCCACGGGATGTTCGGACGCTCCTCCGTTTCGTCGACAAAAACTATCAGCTTAAGACCTGTACTCGTCTCGCTCGAAGAAGCAAAATAACCGTTGATCATGTAAAAAGTGCCCTCGTCGTTGGCATTCTGCTGAACATTCACAAGTAAACCAACGTGCGGACCCGCTATTATCACGTTCGCATAATCCAATCCGGACGGGTCAATGCGGCTGAAGGGATTGCCGTCCACATAGTTGTAAGGATTGCTTCTTTCAACGGCTGGATCCCTGCTAAGCCAAACAGCGAGCACAGGATTGTATATCCGATTTGCGGTGAGATCTAATCCACTTCTAGAATGAAAGTAGTAGCCGGCATAGCGATAATCACCTGGAACCAACTCCAAGGAAGAACTCTGGTTTCCGAATGCATCGAAATCGTAAAGTGCCTTGATCGAACCAGTGGAGTCTGTAATGATTCGTACAGAACCAAGGTGGTCCTTTCCATAAAAATAGGACGCTCCGCCGATGATCTCTCCACGTTTGAAGAACATTTTTGTCACATTGCCGCTGCCATCCCTCTCTTCCGAGTTTAGGAATTGTTTGGTGCTAGTTAGAGCGCCGCTTACATACTCAAGGATCTTGGCGTATGCGCTATCTGGGGTGTAGCTAATATCAGTGTGATTTCCAGATCCGGGGTAATCAATCTAAAGCGACTTTTTTTATCGGCAAGATTTAATGTGCGGCCGACATGTTGATCGATAGCTGATTTCGGCGAACGGCAGATAACTCTAAAAGTACGATGCCTACCCTTGTGTAGGACAAGTGTAGGCACCGGTACAAATCGCTTGCTTAAGCTGTGTCACCGTATATGGTGTTGCATGAAGATTGCCGAAAAAACTTTGCGAGCGAAAATTGATCAATCAAGAAAAAGGAAAGTATCAAAATATTTCATTCTGATCAATTCCAAGAAGCTTCACAAAATGATCGGAAATTCGATCCATGTACACTCGTAGTCTCTCGACATTCACAACTATGTAACCGCTAGTTACGTCCTGGCGTGAGACATGGTTGGCTAGTTTCTTGAGAGCATAGTGCGGAACTTCAAGTATCTCGGCCGTCGTCAAAAACGTCCGGCGCAAATCATGCAAGGTGAATTTGCAACCGCATCTTTCTCCAATTCGGCTGTACACCAGATCCGAATCTACCATGTGCATTCTAAAACCGCGACCGGGAAAAACATATTCAGAATCTTTTGTCTTTGTTTTTCGTTGTGTCAGCAATGCATGAAGAAAATCGGTCAAAGGCAAACGATGCTCATGGTGATTCTTCGCTATCTCAGATCTAATGGTCAGAACTTTTCCTTCAAGATCAACATCTTCCCATTTGAGCGTTGCGGCTTCTGTTCGTCTCAAACCAGTGAACAAGAGAAAGAGAAGATAGTCTCGTACTTTCTTGTCTCTGACTGAAATGACTTCTTGATACCAACTTGGCAGTTTGTGATCTGGTATCACAGTTTGCCTACGAGGAATTACATGCCATGCTCTGATTTGTGAAAGTCGATCAACCGGATTTTTCTGAATGATCGGTTTGCCGTCGATCTCGTATTTGTTCATCGCAAAATTGATGAGGGTGCAGAGACATTCCATTGCGATATTAGCTTGCGCTTTTCCAGATGTTCCCATTCGCGTCGGTCTGGTCAATTCACGATGCCGCGTTTCAACCATCTCCTTCGTGATACTTACTATGGGTAATGGAAGCCAGTCTCCAAGACATCGTCGCGGGACGCTTCTAAACGTTCTGATTGAATTTGGTCTGAGCGTCCGAGAAGCAAGATAATCTTCGAGCACTTCACCCAAAGTGATCTGAGATAATTTTTCTTTTGCTTCCTCGACTCGTGGATCACGACCTCTCGTCATGGTGGCTAAAAGCTTTTTTGCTTCCTCACGGGCGGTATCAGGATCAAACCTTCCGTGAGGACCGATGGTGATTCTTTTGTTGACACCATTCACACGGCACTCGACGATGTAGGACATCGAACCGCGCGTTACTCTCAATCCAAAACCGATCAACTCGTCATCGCGATAAATGACTTGACCGTTATCCGGACGTCGAATTTTTCTGTCTATGAATTTTTGACTGATTCTTGGCATAGGCGCCTCAATAGAATTTTGGGGTAGCAGAAAAGTGACGTGTAGGCGCTATGTAGGCCTCGGTACATGGGTTTTTCGCGCGCCAGCACGCACATGCAGCCATGCCGGAATTGCGGCAAAGCGGGTTCCTGGGGTCAAGGCTGGCTCCGTAGGAGCGACCCCGAAGGGGTTGCCTTGACGCGAGGGCTTTGCCGCTTGGCTCGTGCCGGGCATGAAGCGCTGGCGCGTTCAGAAATCAATGTTTTTCAGATAGGCCTGGTGAAGTGACCTGGAACTGATCAAAAAAACGTCTGAAGGAGAAATAAAGGGTTCTGATTATTTGTTTTGCTCGTAGAGAAATGCGAAAGGCGGATAAGAAATCTTAGAAACGAGAAAAAGGCGGGTAAGATGTTCGTCCGTTTTTTCGTTCTCTCAGCATATCACGGAGAACCGCAGCACAAGCGGCGCAACATGCCATTGACACTCATTCATTAGCATTGATTTGGTTTCACCCATGTAGGCAGATTGCTACCAAATGCGGTGAAGGAACAACATTATTTCTTCAGCTTTGCGCAGCTTCCTCGCTTCGGAAATTCCTCAAACGATAATGAAACCAGCATCCGAAAGTAAGCATCAAAGGAAACTCAACAGCATCAAAGCGACATATCGAAACGCTGCAATATCGGCAGAAGGCCGGGAAGTGATTCGCTCTATTTCTACCTGCTCGGCAGTTTCTTCGGCTGAACAAGCAGATCGGCATACGATTTTTTCAAACGAATTGCGATTTTTGCCAACTGGTTGCATACTCGGGCGAAGTGAATCACCTGTTTTTCAAAAACGAATTGCGATAAAGCCATGCCACCAAAGCGATTCCGGCGAAACGAATCACCTGCTTTATCCTGCTACACACGAGTGTGTCGACCTAAGTGCATGAAACAACACTCTTCTGAAGTCTATTGGACGGCAGAAGAAACGACTAACTTTGATTGGTTTCGTCATGCCTAAAAACCGTCAGTGTATTAGTGTTCTGGCAATCGGGCCCTCAATTGTAAAATGTTAGCCTGTAAAGCTACGTGGGGTCCATAGTTACAGAAGATTGGCACGTGCAGCGTAATCCGGTTCATGCACTACTGGACTTAGGAAAACCTCTGTGCCGTCGGAGATTCTGGTAATGTCGGTAGTATGAGTGGCGCGATTTGCAACAGGGCACGACCTATTGTGGCACTCTCTCCTCAGAAGAGTAGTTCGGTGGGACACGAATTGACGGCATAGCGGAGCAAAACCCGATATAATGGGATCAATTTCAAACTGTCCACTTTGAGCCTATGCAAATATTCTCTTTGAAAAAGCTACCAGGGCACCATCTGTTTTTCAGTGTGGCAGGATTAGGAATTGGGCTGGTTTTGGCGTTAGCAATCGCCTGGTGGAAGTCAGCCTGGTTTAGTCTGTTCTATGATTCTAATCCAGTCTTCTCTCCGGACCTTGACCAAATAAGGCATTATCACTCGCTAGCTAAGCAAGGCGGGCAGCTCCTATTTGCTCAGGTTTTTCTTTCGCAGGTTGTTCCATGTATGATTTTTTGTGCAATTTGCGCACCTATTTGGATGTATGCAAACTTGCGAATTCGAGCGTGTAAGAAGACAATTTGGGTCCTATTTTACAGTGCGTCAGCCTTAGCTGTTCTACTACTGTTAAAGCGCCTGAGCACTTGACGGTCAATGGTTCGAAGCATTGCTTTTTTGCGTTATTTCGATTTTTCTCAATTCTCAATGTAATGCTCGATTGATTCGCTGACTCACAATTTAATAAATTAGCGAAGCCATGGAAAGTAAAACGGCGCTGCTTCAAAGCCACTCCACGAAACGCGTGACCGCTTCAAAGCCAATCCAAGGGCTTGGTTGCTTGTCCACGAAGCTGCGTCGGGAACCATTCGGTACGGCAAATTACTTGCATCCAGATGCGAACTGACCTCCCTGGCAGCATCTAATATTTTCTGTACGTCATTCTTGTTCGTAGTTATATTGCTTCCCCAAACAAAGCTTCCATTTGCTTCTAGTTGTCGTACGGCTTCCTCCCGGCTGGAAAACGCAGGAGAAATTAGCAGACTTACCATGGCACCGCTTGCTGTGTTTTTCCAGGCTCCGTTGACTGTGTACCACTTATCACACTGATTTATCAGGAGACCGGCATGTGCCAATAAGTTCAATCCCGGCGGGAGTATTCCGTAGCTTAACTTCCAAAAAGCTGTTCCAACAGGAAAAACGGTAAACTGAACAGAATCCAGTCCATTTGGATCGAAGAAAATAGAAGGAGAATTTGACGCGTATGCATATGGATTTGCACCAGCGCCTTCTCCACTTGGATCTCTACTCAGCCATGTTCCAAGGTTTGCACTGTACTGCCGTGCTGGAGTCAGATAGAGCCCACTTGAGGCATGTACATACATTCCTGCATACTGAAAGTCAGCGTCCACTGAGCCTTGGATTTTTGTTGTTCTCCCATATAGATCGTAACCATATCGTGCCTGGATAGTCCCAGCTGAGTCAGCTATTTCGTGCACAGATCCAAGGTGATCTCTAATGAAGAAGTAGGAGGCGCCTGAAATTATTTCTCCGTGTTTGAAAAACTGCCTGGTCACAGAGCCTGCCGAATCTCGTTCTTCGTCGCCAACAAGCTGTTTTGTACTCGTAACCGAGCCATTTCTGGTTTCAACAATTTTGACGCAAACTCCTAGCGGACCAAACATGAAACTCGAATAATTATTCGTTCCGGGGTAATCAATCTGTCTTTTCTTCGCTGTACTGCCAATGGTGCTAAAAGAAAGTTGGCGCTTGGCTTTCCGGCGTCAACTTTCCTTTGTTCAAAAAATTCTTGTATTGCCATTGTATGCAGGTACGGAAAACCGGCTATTCATCAGAATCGCATTTATCTTCGTTTTTCAGATTGAACATTCTTACAAACTCATTCGTGATCATTTGCATTGGTTCTCGAAGTCTTTCCACATCAACTACAACATAACCGAATGTCGTGTCATTTTTTCCAGAATGATTTGCTAATTTTTTCAGCACCACATATGAGAGTGACAATCGTTCCGCAACTGTCAAAAACGTTCGGCGAAGATCGTGAAGTATGAACGGGCAGTTCGCCTTTGCTCCAACTCCCTTGATGACTTGATCGGAATCAACCATGGGACGCTTTCCTCCACGTCCAGGAAAAACAAACTCGCAATCACCTCTAGCAAGATAACGGCGGTGAAGCAAGTCGAATAGAAAATCGCTCAAGGGCAAACGATGCTCGGTTCCGTTTTTTGCTATCTCCGCCCTTATCGTCAAAACTTTCGACTCAAAGTCGATGTCCTCCCATCGGAGCGTAGCGCCTTCAGTCTTGCGCAATCCTGTTAATATGAGCAGGAGCAGGTAGTCTCGAATGGTTGGGAAACGCACTGAAATCACTGCGTCGTACCATGCAGCGAGTTTGTGATCTGGAACTATAGTTTGCCTTCTTCGCTTTGGATACCAGCGTCGATTGTTCGAAAGTCTCTTTACCGGATTAACCAAGATGATCGGTTTTCCATCTATCTCGTAATTCGCGGCTGCGAAATTTAGCAAGGTGCCAAGCATGTGCATTACAGTATTTGCCTGCGCCTCACCGGTGGTGCCTTGCTGTGTTGTCCTTCGCAGACTCATATGGCGCTGCTCAACCATCTCCCTGGTGATTGCTGCTACTGGCTTGTCCAGCCAGTCACCAAGACAGCGAGGGACCATGTTTCGATATCCGCGCACAGAGTTTGGCTTAAGATTGCGAACCTGCAGAAAGTGATCGAGGACTTCCTTGAGGGTTGCTCCTCGTATTTTTTTCTTCGCTTTTTCGGCCGTCGGATCTTTGCCGGCGGCCATAGTCGCGATCACTTTTTTTGCTTTCTTCCTTGCGTCGGTCGGAGTCAATTGCCATTCTTTCCCGAGAGTGACTCTGCGAAACGAACCATTCACTCTACCTTCAACTATGTAGCTCATGCTCTTGGGAGTCACGCGCAAGCCCAAACCCGGCAAGGCCGAATCGCGATAAATTGCTTGCCCTTTCTCCGGCGGCTTGATGTTTGAAATGAACAATTTGGTCAATTTTGGCATGGTTGCTGCCTTTCAATTTTGGGGTAGTCAAAAAAGTTGTGTATGCAACTTGTATGCGTTTCGCGAAAACTCTCATCTTCCGAAACGGTTATTTGATGGGCGTTTCTGGACTTTGATCTGAATAGAAGATCTCGCGACAGCACGCGCATGCCCTCATGCCGGAATTGCGGCAAAGCGGGCTCCTGGCGTCAAGGCTGGCTCCGAAGGAGCCACCCCGAAGGGGTTGCCTTGATGCGAGGGCTTTGCCGCTTGGCTCGTGCCGGGCATGAAGCGCTGGCGCGCTCAGAAATCAATTTTTTTCAGCTAGGCCTGGTGAAGTGACCTTAGCCACTTCAAAAAACGTTTACGAGGAAATTGCAGAGGTCGTCATAGGCGTTCTCCTTTTTTGGATCCGTATAGGTAAATACGAATCTGCTGAGCAAAAAGTTCAAAAATTAGGTGATTGAATGGAAAAGAGAGTCCGCTTGAGAACGGATGAAAAAAATGAAACGAGAAAATAGGCGGGTAAAATCGTCTGACGTTTTTCATTGCTTCCAGCATATCACGGTAGCCCGCATAGCCAGCGGCTCTACAAGTGCTTGATGCATCTCCATTATGCTTGAGTTGCTTTTACGAATGTATACAGATCTCTACCAAAAACAGTAACGCAGCAATATCATTTCTTCAGGTTTGTCGCTGCTTTCCAGCATCGACACTTCCTCAAACTGAAGTGAAACGAGCATTCAAAAGTAAGCATGAACGGCAATTCAACAGCATCAAGGCGCCATATCGAAAGGCAGCAATGTCCGAAAAAAATCCATAAGTGAATCGCCAGTATTCGCATGTGCCGGATTCTGCTCCAGCCAAACGAACAGATCTGCGTGCTTCTTTTTCAAACGAATTGCAAAATTTGCCACCAGCGTAATGATTGGGGCCAAGTGATTCACCTGACTTTCAAAAACGAATTGCACTAAAGCCATGCCACCACTGCGATTCCGGCAAAACGAATCACCTGTGTTATCCTGCTACACACAAGTGTGATGACCTGCGTGGGTAAAAAGTGCAGGCAATAGTAAGCATCAACGATTGTTGAGGCTCATGAATGCGTCTGCTTCGGAAAGCGGTTGGCGTGAAAATGAATTTGAGCGGGCACCGCGAAAAACGCCGATAGGACGCGATAAAGGTGACCAACATGAACAATTTCAATTAGAAGTGACTATTTGCGCTCTTCAAAGTTAAAGTCGTCAAATGAACCAAAGAAGCTGAAAAATCCAGACTCTCCTTCATATATGGCTGCCGATGTCGGGACTATCACGATGACGCACTTGGCAGGCGAGTTTACAGAAATCTTCGAATCTTTCTGCAACTTGAAGCTGAACTCCAGTCGGCCCTGATTCTGAATAGACTTGACCGGCGGTCCTGGACTTGCAATCGACGAGCGTTCAACAGCTGTCCCTTTTTCATCAACAATTGAAATCGAAATCTTGTCGTTACTTTCATCGACATTCTTGGTTGGCCATTGCCAAAAATACCAAATTGAATATGTATCCGGATTCAATTGGAGAGTGTAGGTTCCAGGCATGAGGAGTTTGCGAACACCCGCCTGCTTTTGCGCCAGGTAGAAACAAGAAACCAGTGCTACCGAGACCACCGCAATAGTAACAGTTGCAACAACAATTTTTCCTTTGTGTTTCATTGCGATGTGCGCTCACCTCGAATTACGCTTCAGGGGGTTGTTACTTCCGTATAATTCATGTATCCGGGGGTAGGTCCAACGTCTGGCTTTGGAGGAGAGATGCCTGCTCTCATTAAGAGCGAATACAAAGCTGTGTTGCTATTGGCACCATCGAACGGGCGATAAACACCCTTCCATGGAAAGGAAAGTGATCTTTTCGCATTTTCGATTCTAGCTTTCATGTCATTTATAGTTTTATCACAACCAGCTCGAACCACTTGATGGGTTCCCATTTGAAACACCTGAGGCGGTTTCTCAATCATTGTGAGACTTGTGTTTTTAAACAAGATTTGACCGCTCCAACTTCCAACTACATTCTTGTCGTCGTCTACAAGGAATAGATCTCCGTGAAAGTACTGTGTATTCCAAACTTTGGTCCAAACTATTTCCAGAGACCACAGTCCTAGAGGATCAAGCGCAGACAACGGATTATTGTCAGCGTATGAGTACAGGTTTGTTGCGGCACTCTCACCAATCAGATCGCGGTTAAGCCATCGACCCAGCTTCGTCTCGTACTGTCTAAAGAGTGTGAGCAGCAATCCGCTACGTGCATGAGAGTAATAGCCTGCGTAGTCGAAATCGGAGCTAACTGCTTGGATTAGTGTCGTACGTCTGCCCAATGGGTCAAACAGTGAGATTTGTACGTCATTACCGCTGTTGTCTACCAGCTCTCGCACTGATCCAAGATGATCCTTACAATAAAAATACTTTGTGCCTGAGTTGTCCTGTCCACGCGTGAAAAACCTTTTCGTCAGTGAACCCGAGCCATCACGTTCTTCAACACGTTTGTTACACGACCAAATAAACTGCTTGGTACTTGATGTGCTTCCCCCAACAACCTCCACCAATTTTACGCATTGACCAGAATAATCAAATGTAAATTCCGTACGATTTCCTGATCCCGGGTAATCAATCTCAACTAGGCGGTTCGCCGCGTCCCATTTATAGGTATTCGTGCCGTCGGACGTCATGTTGCCGTTGAGGTCAAAGGAGAGAGTTTGGCTGGATGGCGCATTGACTTGGTTTTGGTGGAGATCGGTTTTTGTGTTGTTGGCGCCATCAGTCGCAGATACGGCAGCAGTGCTGGTACCTGATGGAAGCAACGGATTGGCTGAGAAGTTCGTAGACCAGGCCAGCTCTGCGTTGGCGGTATTTGTGGCGGTAACGCCTAGCGTTTGGAGATTTGTGTTCGAATTGATTGCCGAAGCAAGACCTGCAGCGATTGTGACCAAATTGTCGCCGGAGAGGACTGTGTATGAAGAGTTGGAGGACCCTCCACCCAACGAGGCATTTGTCGTCGTGATCGTGAGTACGTCGCCGGTAGTCTTCGTCCCGCCGATTACAGCGACCGTATTGCCCTGAGAATTGAAGCCAAGCGTGATTGTTTCGGTAGCGCCTCCGCTTGAAGAGCTTGAGTAGGTTGTGCCGCTCTTTGTTATGGTGACGACAGCGGATGCTGAGCTTGCTGTCATTCCTATCGATGCAAGATTGCTGTTTCCATTTATCGATGCTGCAAGAGCAGAGGCTATGCTTGAAGTCGTGTCTCCCGATTGCACAGTCCTGCTTGCCGTTTGGCCGCCACCAGGAAGACTGGTATTCTCGATGGTGAGTACAACCACATCTCCTACTGTGGCAGTTCCTCCGACAGTGGCGGAAGTACTGCCGTTCGAATTCGCCCCCAGGGTGAGGGTTTCTGTCGGTTTACCGACAATCGAATATGAATATGTGGACGAGTACTTGTAGAAGTCTCCAGGCTGTGCCTGCACAGTGAGAATGTTGCTTGAAGCGAAGCCAGTAAAGCTTGCGGCATATAAATATGGATTGGCGGCTATGGCAGTCGCGAGACCAAAAGCAATGCTATAGAAAGAGTCGCCAGATTTAACCGCATACGAGACAGTCTGTTGTCCGCCAGGAAGTAATGGATTCCTGATTGTCACATTGACCACATCACCAGGAGTTGCCGTGCCACCAAAAGTCAGGGAGGTCTGTCCATTTTCTCTCTGAGTTGACGCGTCAATGGTTATTGTTTCCAGCGGCACGCCCGTCAGCGAGGAAGAAAACCTTGTCGCATTGGGTGCTGCAGCGGAAATTGTAATCGCCTGCGAGGCAACGGCGGCTGACTCAACCGCCTTGTTGGTGGACCCTGCAAATCTGGTAGCGCCACCTGCCGAAACGTTCAAGACTTGATTTACATTGTTGTGTGCCGCTTGGGTGACGCCAATACCCTTTGAGAGGGAAATAGTTTCTGTCGCGCCCGAGCTTATCGATTGAGAATAGCTAGTGGAATGAATCGACGTTGACTTAATGTTGACCACTGTGGCGACTGAGCTTGCCGTCACTCCAACAGCTGAAAGCGCAGAATCAGCATTGATGGCAGTGGCGATGCCTGCTGCAATCGAGGTCAAATTATCACCCGAAAGCACCGTGTAATTTACCGCCTTGCTGCCGCCGGAAAGACCACTGTCGAGTACTGTTATCGTGAGAACATCGCTCGTTGTTTTTGTGCCTGCTATTACCGCGGTCTGAGGGCCATTTGGATTGATGCCCGGGGTAATGGTTTCGGTCGCGCCCGCGCTGCGGGCTGTGGTGTATGTGGTCGTGTATACGGAAACTGAGCTTACGGTGAGAAGCGTGCCGGAAGAGGATGCCGAGACGCCTACCGCCTGAAGCTGACTATCGCCATTTATTGCCGAGGTAAGGGCTGTGGTGATTGAGGTGAGCGAATCTCCGGAAAGTGCGGTGTAAGAAATTGCCCGTTTGCCACCTGTCAATCCCTGGTCGTAAACATTGACGGTAAGAACGTTGCCTGTTGTTTTGCTGCCGCCGATGACAATCGTCTCAGAGCCATTCATGTTCATCGCCAGCGAGACTTTCTCTGTCGCGCCCGAACTCAGCGATCCTTTATATGTGGTGAGGTTGGTGGAAAGAGATTTGATATTGACAGTGGTGGAAGCTGACGTCGCTGTAATTCCAGCGGAGGACAACGCCGTGTCCGCATTAACGGCAGAGGCCAGACCGGTGGCAATATCTGTCAGCGTATTGCCAGAGGCGGCTGTGTAAGAGACAGCCTTGCTGCCGCCTGAAAGTACAGAGTCATAGACGGTGAGCGTCACTATGTCGCCAGTTGTGACCGTGCCTGAGATAGTCAGATTCTGAATGGCATTCTTGCTGACTCCCAATGTGATCGTTTCTGTTGCGCCACCGCTTGTCGATTGCGAGTATGTGGTGACACCAGCAGAAACTGATTTGATGGAAAGAACAGTGGAGCTGGCAATGGCATTGACACCGATTGATTGCATGTCCGTGTCGGCGGAGATTGCCGCAGCAAGCTGAGCGGCAATAGTCGACAATGTGTCACCGCTCTGCGCGACATAATTAATTGCTTTCTGTCCTCCAGAAAGTGCTTCGTTCTTCACCGTGATTGTGAGTGTATCGCCTGTCGTTTTTGTTCCGCCGATGCGAGCGGTTTCTACCGTGACGGTTTGCACGCCGGTGCGATTGGAAGCAGGATCATATCCATAAAAGTATTGATTGGAATAGGGCGCCGACGCTGAACCATCTCCAGCAACGCTGGCTGTCAATTGACTGACTTTGTCATAGCCGATGCTGGAAACTTGTGGGGTCAGCGTGGCATTTTGTTGCGCCCAACGAATGATCTCTCCTCCTGGATTGTGCGCGTAATTGAATTGCGAGCGAGGCGCTCCGCTAGGCGCAAAGTGGCTGATGCCGCGAAGACGGCTGTCATTATCATTGCCGTACCAATCGAAAACGGTCGACTGACCATTCGGGTAAGCAACCGATGCGAGGCGTCTCACGCCTTTTGAAGAACCGGAGGTATCGTCGACATACGTGTAATTGAAGGTCCCCAGCGCATTTGTCTCGGACGTTACGCGGCTGATTGCATCGAAACTCCAGCTCGATGCATTCGCTGTTGAGTTGATGTCGCGATTCGTCACTCTCCCTAACGCATCGTAAACGAAGGTGATGTCCGAATTTGGAATCACATCATTGTGAATAAGTTGAAGGGCACCACCACCGGTGATTGGCGTGCCAGCCGGATTGGTGATGTAGTTATTGTATGTGTAAGAAGTGCTTCCCCAGTCACTTTGAACGCTTGAAACACGATTGAATTTTTGGTCGTAAAATGTCGTGACGGTCGATGTTGGATGAACGGCATTGATAAATTCAGTCTGGAAAGGCGAGTCGTCCGGGAAATATGTGAAAGATGTGGTTTGGCTCATCGCGTCGGTTTTCGACACGAGCCTTCCTGAAATCGAATCGTACTCGAATTTCACCTGCGTTCCATCGGCATATGTTTTTTCAAGAGTCCGTCCACGAACATCATGGTGCCAGGATGTTTTTTGTCCCTTTGGATCGATGAGCGCTGCCAATGCACCGCATGTGCACCACTCAAACCGAGTTTTTCTTCCTTCGGAATCAATCGTGTTATCGACACGACCCATATTGTCGTACGCGCTCTGCGTCCAACGCCCGAGCCGATCCTTGGTCATGACTGCATCGAGTTTATCGTAAACAATTTTGGTCGTCGTTCCATCAGGATAGAGAGTCTCGGTCGGTCTATTGAGATTGTCGTATGAAAAAGTTAGGGTATATCCCTCAGAATCCGTTGTCTGATAGACTCTTCCGACGCTATCGTATGAAATTGTCGAGACGTCCGCGCTACCTGAAAGCGGCCCGTTGATGCTAGTCAAATAATTTCCGGTGTATGTGTTCGTTGTTACATTCGAATTTGCATCCGTCGTCGTCAACAGCTGCCCCTGAGAATTGTAAGTGAAGACAGTCTGCTGGCCGGAGCCGTCCTTATGCTTGGTGACTTGATGCGCACCGTTGTATTCGAAATAATCGATCAAGAAGTTGTCCGTGCCTTGCACTTCACGAACTTCAAGCAAATCGATCTTGTTGGTATCATAAACGTATTTGAAGGTTCGTCCAATCGAATCAACGCTCCTGGTCATCAGTCCGTATTCGTTGTACTCGCGACTGTTCATCTGCATCGTTGCATTTTTGAGATAATCGATCGCTAACTTGGCATTAACAGATTGAACCAGCGATAGCTGAAAGAGATTAATTTGCAGTCCCGTGATGTTTATCGCAGTTCCTGTTGCTGTCGCGCTCACTTGATTCGAGATCATTGTGGTATCGGCAGTGATTGCGGCGGCAAGTCCAGTAGCCACATTCGCGAGCGAATCTCCAGACTGAATCGTGTATCCGATGAAAGTCCAGCCGCCGCTTATTTGGAACCAAGTTCCAACTACTTGCCCTGCAATGGCAGAACCGCTGACAGTTATTTGAGCAAGTTGCTTGGATGCCGGCGTCAAAGTTATGGTTTCTGTCGCACCACCGCTGGTTGCCTTCGTGTACGTCGTCGTGGTTGTTGATTTCGAAGTGAGTCCTATTGTTGTCTGGGTCGCTGCAGCCCTTATACCCACTGGTTTCAAATTGGCATTTGCATTTATTGCAGCGGCAAGACCGGCCGTGATTGATTTTAGAGTATCTCCACTTTGGACGACGTAGTTGACGGCTTCGCCATACCAGGGCAGAAGCGCGTCGAAGACCGTTATCGTAACGGTATCCCCCGTGGTTTTCGTGCCGCCAAGGGTGGCGAGAACAACTTGATTGCCCAAGGAACGATAAACATTGACCGGACTGTTACTTGAGCCGGTGTAATCAGTCGCAATTTGTCCTGGATAAAGATAGTATCTTGGATTTTCCAAAGGCAGTTGAACGTAATTTAGAACCGGCTGCAAAAGATTGGTCCCAGCGTCATAACACCACTTTCTCACCTTGCAGTGAGTGTAATCATGATTCGCAGGATCATTCGGATAGAGCTTTGTAGCATTGCGGCCCCAGTAGAAGGTTTTATTTATATGCGGGATCCAGCTTTCAACTGCTGCGCTTGTCCCATCCGGGTAAATGGTTCTGAGTCCACGAGGCGTGTATCCAACCGAGTTCGTGGGTGAGTAATTCTGGAAATGCGTCGTTCCGTACGGTGTGGTCATCGCGCTGATAAATGACGACGCAGGGTCATAGACAAATTCGCTGCGCATTCCGATGGCATCTGTGATCGCAAGCAAGTTCGTATTGGTCGAATCGTACTGAAATTGGGCTGTCCTCGAAAACGGATCGGTTATGGTGGCAACTTTGTAAAAACCGGAATTCCCAGAAGTATTTGAAACATAAGAAAATGTAGTTACCTGGCTCAGCGAATCTGTAATCGTCGTAATGCGAAAATCTGAGTCATATTGAATGAGTGCCGAATTACCACACGGATCCTTCCACTCAGTCATAAATATTCTAGGAGGTGAACTCGTGTCGGCTTGTGAGTAAATTGCTTCCCATCCATTGATGGAAGTGGTTTTGTAAACGCCTACCCCTAGATTTACCATGGTGTCATGGCTCAAGAAATCCGGAGGATATAATCCTGTCACTGGATCAGGCGTATAGACTTCCGATCCACCAGAAGGGCGACGCAGAGTAATCACATTGGTTACTGGATTTATTGTAAGGTACGAAACCCAGCGACTTGTCCAATTTGGACCAAAATTGGTAAATGTGAAGGTTGATGGTTGATTTGTCTCAAGCCAAGCATAGTTTAGGTGAATATCGATGGGAGGACCGATTGGAGGAGAATATGAAAGAGGAGTGTCCGAAATGTTGAGTGTGCACTCCTCGCTACGATCTCCCGCAGAAGGCATCCCACAATTTTCCACAATACAGGGGCATTCCCCATTTTTCCAGTTAGGAGGTTCAGGGCCGTTTCCACAATCTCTGTTAATGCAGGTGGCCTCATCATCATCTTCGTTTCCGCGCTGCTCATATAGCTTTTCAGATGGTAAGGGAGATCCGGAAGGTCCAAAATCTGGAGAGGGAAAG
>JADMIO010866699.1_pt1 | contig 21887 bp, 16 predicted proteins | sample 8958161 | NCBI WGS metagenome assembly JADMIO01 (sample SAMN16585339, study PRJNA669376) | soil metagenome | isolation source: Crop rotation soil | place: USA: Cullars Rotation, Alabama | collected 2011
GCCGCGACTTCAAGTCACGTGAATTCCAAGCTTCGGATCCCACTGTGCTGGAAAGCCGGCCTATGGCGATGTGCCGTGTGGTGACGCGGATCACTCCGTCGCGATCCCCGATGGCTTCCGATGCATTGACGACGAGGTTCATCACAATCTGGCTCAACTGCGCGGCGCGGGCCCGGACCGCCGGGAGATCCTCGCCGAGATCGGTGACCAAGGCCACGTGCCGGGACACCGCGACCTTGAGCAGCCCCACCATCCCCTGTACGGCTTTGGAAGCATCGGTCGGCTCCACCACGTCACTCTCTTTTCCGGCATAGATCATGAGTTGACGGACGATCTCGGAGCCGCGGATCGCCACGTCCCGAATCGCATTGAGTTCTTCATCGGCGCCGGACGCCGGCCCAAGTTCCGCCATCGCCAATTCCGCCTGAGCCAGCACCGCACCCAGCAGGTTATTGAAGTCGTGGGCGATGCCGCTGGCCAGCGTGCCCAAGCTCTCCAGCTTCTGCCTGGCGAATGATTCTTCCTGTGCGCGCCTGGCATCGGTAACGTCCTGGCAAGCGCCGAAGATGCGCTCCGGAGAGCCGTCCCCATCCACCAGAACGTCGGCAGTGCAGACCAGCGTCCGCACGTCGCCACTTGGCCGCACGATGCGAACCTCGATCCCATTCCCCTTCTTCTTCGCAAAGCAGTCTTTTGCCCATCGCTTCATCCGGTCCCTGTCTCCCGGCGCGATGATTCGCAGAAGCGCCCTGTAACCAGGCTGGTAATCCTGTGGCTGGCCCGCGATCCGGAAAATCTCCTCGGACCACGACAGCCGATTTGCCTTAATGTCCAAAGTCCAATTTCCGACATGGGTCATTTGCTCAGCGGCCTTGAGCCGTGCTTCACTCTCACGCAGGAGTTCCGTCGCCTTGACTTGCTCGGTAACGTCCTGAGATGCGCCGGCCAAACGCACGACTGCCCCATCTTTGCTCCTGATCGACTCGACGATCGAACGGATAAATCGCACCTCGCCGTCCGGGCGGATGATCCGGTAGTTCACGACGAACGGCGCGTCGCTCGAACGGGACCTGTTCACGGCTTCCACATGGGTTTCCCGATCGTCAGGGTGGACGCAGCTTAGAAACGTCTGAAACTCTGGTCGAGCGTCTCTCGGCAGCCCAAAGATCCTATACCACTCATCCGACCACCTGCTTTTTCCTGTTGCGAGGTCCATTTCCCAGCTCCCCACTTTCGCGAGACGCTCGGAGTCCATCAATTGTGCCTGGTTGCTGCGCAGCTGCTCTTCAACCTGCTTTTGCTCGGTTACGTCGATACAGGAGCCGATATATCCAGCGAACTCGCCTTCACGGTATAGGGGTGTTCCGGCATCCAGGATCCAGCGGTATTCCCCGTCGGCGCGCCGCAGCCGGTACTCCATGCGGAAGCGGCGGCGGGCGTCGAAAGACGAAATATAGACAGCGAGACAACGGTCCAAGTCTTCGGGATGGACACCATCCGCCCAACCGTTACCGAGTTCCTGCTCCATGCTTCGACCTGTAAACTCCAACCAGGGCTCATTGAAGAAGTTACAGAGCTTATCCAGCCCTGACATCCAGATCATCACGGGAGCGGAATCGGCTACCGTTCGGAATCGCTCTTCGCTTTCCCGCCGCGCAGATTCCGCGTGTTTCCGCTCGGTGATGTCGTGAACCGATCCAACCAGATGGGTACACGCGCCCTGCTTATCGAGTACCGGCGTGACTGTGACTTCGCCGGTCAATCGCCAGTTAGGATAATCGCTGGTCTCTTCCCAAGAGACGATGTTCTTCTGTTCTACTGCCTGCCGGTATTTCTCCAAGACTATAGGCAGGGATGCTCCCGGGATGACGTCGTTCACGGTTCTGCCAACTACGGCGTCAGGGCTCAGGCCAGTCACCCTCAAGAAAGCCGCGTTTACGGAAACGAAGCGGAATCGACCGTTGGGTTCGACAGCCAGATAGAAAATGACATCTTGTACCGTGTTATAGATCGAGGCCAGTTGTTGTTCCCTGTCGCGCAACGCTGCTTCGGCCCGTTTGCGTTCGGTGATGTCACTCAAGACCGCGATCGCCCCTCGCGGGCGGCCGTTGTCGTCCAACAGCGGCTCGACATTGCCCAGCAGGTCGATGGAGCCGCCGTCTTCGGAGATCACCTGCAGCTCGTAATTCCGGAGCGCCTGACCCGAGGAGGCCACCTTTCGCAACGGGCGTTCCCATTCCGGAAGTTCGACCCCGTCCCGCTGCAGCCGGAAGTTTCCCGGCCGCGCACCATACGCTGCGGCCTTCGAGAGATTGCTGCGGGGCGGCAGCCCCACCAGTTCGTTAGCCGTCCGGTTGCCTCCGACCTGGCGTCCTTCCACGTCGTGTGCGATCACGATGATTGCGGGTGCGGCATCCATGATCGCCTGGAGTTCTGCCGTCGTGGCGCGCGCCTGGGCCTCGCTCGCACGCAGGGATTCCTCGGTCCGCTTCATTGCGCTGATATCGAGGTTGACGCCCGCCCAGCAAGCGATCTGCCCCTGTTCGTCCCGAACAGGGGCGCCGCGGGCGAGCACCGGATGCCAGTCTCCGTCGACGCCGCGAAAGCGCTGCTCGCTTTCCCATTTTCCTTGCGTCCGCACGCATTCCTTCCATGCCGCAATCGTGCGATCGGCATCGTCCGGGTGCAACGCGTTTCCCCAGTCGAAATTCGCATATTGCGCCTGGGTCAGCCCCAGCAACCGTAAGAACGAGTCGCTAACGTACGTATTCCGTCCATCCAACGCGCACACCCATACGCCGTAGTCGATGGACTCGCCAATCGCCCGGTAGATTCTCTCGCTTCGGCGCAGCACCTCCTCCGCCCGTTTGCGTTCGGTAATGTCCTCGGTGAAGATGAGGATGCCTCCGACGTCGCCGTTGGCTGCGCGCCATGGCCGCACTTCGTATCTCGCCCATCCTTCCGAGCCGTCGGGGAGCTGCCATACATCCTCTTCGACGCGCACAATTTCGCCGGCCATTCCGCGGCGATGCGCCACCCTCCAGCGCTCCGGGCAATCCGGAAAGACTTCGTAATGGGACTGGCCTAACATGCGTTCGGCGCCGCCGAAGTATTCGGCCCAACGACCGCTGACGGCCAAATAACGCATCTCGCGATCGAACATGGCGATAGAGACGGGGATGTTTTCCATGAACAAACGCAGCCGCTCTTCGCTCTCCCGCAACGCCTCCTCCGCCCACTTGCGCCCGGTCATCTCCCGGGCGAACGCGGGCTCACTCTCTCCCGTTTCGTAAGCGGCCAGGCGTGCCTCCAGTTCGGCAATACGATGCAGCAATGCATTTTGGGAGGGTTCGAGCTTCATTCGTAGAGGGCCTTCCTGGAGAAATCAGTTCGTACGTTTCACTCAGTGTAGTTCAGCGGGCGCCGCAATTTGGTTGTTTTCCCCGGGCAGTTGGCGCTTACACGGAAGTGGAATACTGTTGACGCTTTGACGCGAATCGTACACTCGCCCGAGATAGTAGGGGCGTGTGAGTGGACGACACTGGCGATCGCGATGCAATCGGCTGCCGCACTTTATGGAGATCGTGGTGGGGGATTTTCCTGAAGGGGCGTGTCGCTGTCGTGCCCGCCGGTGACGTGCCCGGCGATATGCACAGGGATGGTGTCAGGGTCAGCGCGGCGCGATTCCAGAAGAAGCTGGACTCGCGTCGGTCCAACTGCCTGGTCGGTGAGGGGCAAGCTATATTGAGTTCCATGGAGGACAGAGCCGCGATCCACACGCCCGGACGCGCAGAACGGGCACAGGCCTTCTGCGCGAGATTCGGTATGCGTGTTCCGATCCTGCTGGCGCCGATGGCCGGCGCATGTCCGCCCAGTTTGTCGGCCGCTGTAGCCCGAGCCGGGGGGATGGGCGCGATGGGCGCGCTGATCACAGCGCCGCCGGGTATCCACGCGTGGGTTCGCGAGTTCCGGGAGAGTGGCGGCGGCCCTTTCCAGTTGAACACCTGGGTTCCAGATCCGAAACCGGTAAGGAATGCGGAGGCCGAGACGCGCGTCAGAAGCTTTCTCGAACAATGGGGGCCGCCGGCGCCACCGTCCGCAGGCGATAGCGCACCGCCGGATTTCGACGGGCAGTGCGAGGCTTTCCTGGAGCTTGCGCCGACCGCGGTGTCGTCGATCATGGGTGTCTTTCCGCCCCGCTACGTTGCGCGGCTGAAGGAACGAGGGATTGCGTGGTTCGCGACCGCCACCACCCTGGCCGAGGCGAGAATCGCGGCGGACGCCGGGGCGGATGCAATTATCGCCCAAGGGTGCGAAGCCGGAGGGCATCGCGGCTCGTTCGACGCGGCGGCGGCTGAACGCGAAGCGGTTGGCCTGATGGCCTTAGTGCCGCGCGTGGCGGACGAAACCGGGTTGCCGGTGATTGCCGCGGGTGGGATCGGGGACGGCCGGGGCGTGGCGGCTGCCCTGACCCTCGGAGCGAGCGCTGCGATGCTGGGCACGGCCTTCCTGCGCTGTCCCGAAGCGAAGACACATCCGGCGTGGGCTAACGCGCTGGAAGGCCTGGCGCCGGAAGGGACCATGCTGACTCGCGCATTCACCGGACGTTCAGGGCGGGCAATCGCCACAGACTTCGTCCGGGCAGCGGCGTCTCCCGACGCGCCTCCGCTGGCGCCGTACCCCGTCCAGCGCGGATTGACGGCTGCGATGAAGGAAGCCGGCGCGGCGGCGGGCGACTATCACCGGATGCAGGTTTGGGCCGGTCAGTCCGCCGGTATGGCGAAACCGATTGCAGCCGGCGATCTCGTCCAGGAGATCTGGAACGTTGCGAAAGGGCTTCTCTGACCGGGGTCGCCACGCGACTTCGGAGGCAGCTAATAGCGGTTCGCTCGCAGCTCCTGAAGCGAATAGCGCGTCCCCCGCCACTCGATGCCGCCTGACCATAGCGTCACGACCATCGCTCTCGCAATCAGATACGCGGTGAGCAGACCGGCCAACGGCAGCGTGATGCCCCACCAGGGCCGAATTTTGACAATTCCGGAGTTCACCGCGAACGCCGTCCACGCGAGGATTACCGCCGCCGCGTTCAGGTACGCGGGGACGCCGCTGGTGACGACGGCCGCCACCGGCGGCCAGACAAAAACCAGGATCTGCGCCAGGCAAGCGAGGATCGCGAGCTTCGGATCGTAATCGAACACCGAGAAGAAGTTCTTCATCAGTCCGCGGCGCAGCTCGGCAAAGGACTCGTACCAGTCGACCCGCAACAGCTCCGTGCCCAACGCAAAATCGGATCGGAAACCGGACTGCTTGATCAATTTTCCAAGCTTCAGGTCGTCATCGGGTCGCAGCGCGATCGCGGCGTGGCCGCCGACGCTGCGGTAGGCGCGGGTGCGAACCAGGTTGAACGCGCCGATCCCGATGTACTCGCGCGCCCGCGGATCCCGCACACGCCACGGACGCGAGTGCATGCTGAACATCAGGGCGAATCCGCCCAGGAAAACGTTCGAAAGAAATCCGCCGACTCTCGCGCGCGGCGCCACTGCGAGGTGGTCGAGCTCGTGCTCCGTCGCGTAGCGCAAGGCCCTGGCGATGACCGTCGGATCCATGACCACATCGGCGTCAGCGAACAGGATCCAGTCGCCATTCGCGCGATTGGTGCCGGCGTTCAGCGCGTTGTTCTTCCCTAACCAGCCCGGCGGGAGCTCAGTGATGTGCACGACCTCGAGACGGGGGTGCGCCGCCGCAAGACGATCCAGAATCGCGCCAGTCCGGTCGGTCGAGCGGTCGTCGACGGCGATTACCTGGAGTCGCGGGTAGGCTTGGGCCAGGACCGACCGCAGCGCCTCCTCGAGCTTCTCCTCTTCGTTGCAGGCAGGGATCACGACGGATACAGCCGGGGCGTCCACGCCGGCGATGGGCGCGACGCAGGTGAGCCGGACGATGCGGCGACTCCCGATCCAGATCTCGACAGCGGCCTTGCCGTAGGCGAGAAGCGTCAAGGCCGCGAGCACAGAGAGGAAGAGATGCACGAGTCTTCAGGATAGCCGGGGCTACAGCGGGACCAGGCCGCGGCGCATTCCGATCGAGACGGCTTCCGTGCGCGTGCCCGCCCCGAGTTTGGCGAGGATCGAGGCGACGTGGAACTTGATGGTGTGCTCGGAGACGCCGAGTTTCCAGGCGATCACCTTGTTGGCGGCGCCGTCGGCCATCATGCGCAGGACCTGCTGCTCGCGCGCGGTCAACTCGGGCGCGTCATCGGCCGGCGCCTGGGGCGCCGAGCCCAGCCAGCCTTCCATGTCTGCCGGATCCACCAGCGCCAGATCGTTCGCGGCTGCCTCTACGGCGGCCAGTATGGCTTCCTGCGACGCCATGCGCGGCAGCATCGCGCGGACGCCGTGCCGGACGGCGTCCGCAGTCCAGGGCCCCAATTGTCCGTCGGCCAGAACCACGATCGGCGCCTGGGGGGCCTGTTCCCAGGGCTCGGTGGTGAGGATTACGTCCGGCCGCAAATCCCCGGCTCCCTGGTAATCGGGCAGCGCGGCCGCGACGGTCAGGCCGGGGATGGACCCGGCCAGCGCCTCCAGACCGGCCCGCACGACGGCCGAGGACGCCACGATGACCAGCCGCGTCATGCCGCCACTGCGACCTCCCGCACCCTGGATCCGCGGAGGAAGCGGAGCCGAAGCACATTGCTGCCCGATTCCAGCGCCTCGGCCAGGTCGTCTCGCGAGCACAGCAGGATATCGCCGGGTTTGAGCGACGACCGGGCCGCGGGGCCGTTCTGCGCCACCGACACGATCGCCAGCCCCGTGGGAACCGGGCGCAGCGTCACTCCCAGGGAGCGCCGCCGCAACAGCCCCAACACGCCGGCCGCCGGCGCGGCCACTCCCAGGCCGTTGACGATCGCGGTATTGATGCCGATCACGCCTCCGCGCGTGTCCGCCAGCGGCCCGCCGGAGTTGCCGGGCGCGAGCCGAACGTTGGCGCGGATCCATGACTGCCGCCCCATGCCCGGGAGCGTACCCACGGAGTGCACGATGCCGGTCGAGAGCGCGCCGGCGAAGCCGAAGGGACTGCCGACAGCGAGCACTACTTCGCCCGGCCGCACCGCATTCGAATCGCCTGCCGTCGCCGGCTCGAGCCCGGTCGCATCAATGCGGACGGCCGCGAGATCGCGCCCCGGGTCTCGCGTGGTCACCTCGCCGGTCGCGCGTCTCCCGTCCCACAGTTCCACTTCCACGCGCGTCGTGCGCGCCACGTGGGCGTTGGTGACGAGGAGGCCATCGGCGCTCCACACCACCGCCGACCCGGAGCCGCGGCCCTCCGAGAAGACCTGCGCCGTCGCGCGCCGCAGCCGTTCCGCGATTTCTCCCAGCCCGCGCATCTCATCCCCTCCCCGGCCGCTCCCCGATAACGATCTCGATCGTCTGGGGCGCTCCGCCGCGCCAAATGTCCGCCGCGACGCGCGCTCCGACGGCGTGCGTTTCGATCGCGCCCTGCAGGTCCTCCGTGTCGCTCACCGGGCGACCGCCGAGCCGCAGGAGCACATCCCCGATCATCGCCCCGGCTTTAGCGGCCGGGCCGTTGGGTTCGACGGTGACCACCAGCAATCCTTTCTGATGATCCGGCAGTTGGACGGGTTGCAAGCCCAACCCGACATAACCGCGGGCCACTCGTCCGCGGGCCAGAATCTCGTCGACGACCCGATCGACGGTAGACGCCGGAATGGCCAGCCCGGCGATCCGGGAGAGGGCCGAGGTGGCAAGCCCGACGGCGTTTCCGTCGATATCGACAACCGCGCCGCCCGACGATCCGGGGTAAAGCGTCAGATCGAGCCGGATGTAGCGGTCGAGCCGCCCTCCCCGCCAGGTGCGCCATTCGCCGCTGACCGCGCTGATGATTCCCATGGTCGCGTTGGGGCCGGAATTCTGCGACCGGCCGATGGCCAGCGCCACGTTGCCTGCCCGCGGCGTTGTGTCCGTCCGGGATGCAACGGTGGCGCTGGGGGCGTCGACGCGCAGCACAGCGATGTCCGTGCCCGCGTCGCTGCCGGCCAAAGTCGCGGGCGCCGTGCTCCCGTCCGGCAGCGTCACCGTGATTTCCTCTTCCCGGCGGATGGTGTGTTCGGCGGTAACGACGATGCCCGGCCGCCAGACCACTCCGCTGGACGAATACCGCGGGCGCGCATGCACCGCGACCACGCTGCGCGCCGCCCGCTCCACTACCGCCGCGAGCTCGTTGGAGAACGCGGCCAGTTCGTTTGCCATGAAAAATTTCCTCCGTGATTCCAGCTTGCCGCGCGGAAGGGAATCGGCACATCAGCCGTTCAGGCAGGTGGGCCCTGGGAAAACGGCCAGTCCGGGGAGGCGCTACAGTGGTAGCTCGGACCGACGAAGCCGGGAGGTGGCTGGTCATGAATGGTATCGCCGCAGCTCTGGGGATCCAGCATGTCTTCGTGCTGATGCTGGAGAATCGCTCGTTCGACCATATGCTGGGTTTCTCCGGCATTACGGGAACCGACGCCGCAACCGGCCAGTCGACCGCGATTCGCGGTCTCACAGGGACGGAGTCCAACAGCTACGGCGGCCAGTCGTTCCCGGTCACACGGGGAGCGGACCCGGTGATGCCGGTCGACCCCACGCACGAGTTTCAGGATGTGCTGCATCAGCTCTGCGGTCCGGCAGCCGTTTACAATCGCGGCGGGGCCTATCCGCCGGTCGACAATAGCGGATTTGTCGAGTCGTATGTCGCGGCCGGCGGCCCGACTCCCGGCCAGATCATGCGCTGTTTTACGGAGGACCAGCTGCCGGTGCTGCACGCGCTGGCCCGGGAGTTCGCGGTATGCGACGACTGGCACGCCTCGATGCCCGGGCCAACATGGCCCAACCGCATGTTCGTCCATGCCGCGTCGGCGGGCGGCCTCGACCACAGCCCCACGGTGCTGGAGATCGCCCAATGGGAATCGATCAGCGGCTTCAAATTTCCGCACGGCACGGTGTTCGATCGCCTGCAAGCCCAGGGAGTCCGCCGCCGCATCTACGGCGGGGACGATTTCCCCATGGTCGCGGCATTGAAGGGCGTCGGGCTGGGCGATGTTCGCCGCTACGATTTCTTCGCGTCGGATGTCGCCCAGGCCGGGTACAAGGACCAGTATATTTTCATCGAGCCCAGTTACGACGTGTTCCACGACTACAAAGGCGGGACGTCGCAGCATCCGCTGGGAAATGTCAGCCGCGGGGAGCAATTGATCAAAGATACGTACGAGGCGATTCGCAACTCCCCGGCATGGAAGAGCAGCCTGTTGATCCTCACCTGGGACGAGCACGGCGGCTTTTACGATCACGCCCAGCCGGGTCCCGCGGTGGCGCCGGGCGACACCGGGTTGTCGGATCCGGACAACCGGAACGGGTTCACGTTCGCCCAATACGGGCCGCGCGTGCCGGCCATCGTGATCTCGCCGAGGATCCCGAAGAACGTCGTAGACCACCGACCGTATGACCACACTTCCATCCCGGCCACGCTGGCGGCGCTCTTCGGGACGAAAACGTTGACGGCGCGGGATGCGAACGCGCGGCGGGTGGATTCGTTGATCACGCTCAAGACTCCGAGGGACGATGCGCCGCAGCAGTTACCCACGCCGGCGGGATTGAGCCCGGCGCTCACCACCCGTGCGCCGGCAGTAACCTCGGCGCCCACGGATCGGCCGGACGAGACGGTGGATACAGGCAACCTGCCGGCGATCGTTTATGCGGCGATGCAGCAGGATCTCGCGGCGTCCCCGGGCCGGCGGCAAGCCATCGTGGCGCGGGTAGGTGCGATCCGGACGCGAGAGGAAGCGCGGCAGTATCTCCGCGAGGTGCAGAGCAAGGTCGTGCCGCTGCGGAGCACCGCAGCGGGCCCGAGATAGTTGGCGGCCGCCGTCCGGAGCCGGCTGGACGAGCCCGCGGCGGTTAGAATTGAACAGAATGAAGAACTACTTGGATATGACGGGCAAGGTCGCCCTGGTGACCGGAGCCTCTTCGGGCATCGGCGCGGCCACAGCAGCGGTGCTGGCGGACCTCGGCGCGAAGGTCGCGATCGGGTATTACCACAACGAGCGGGGAGCGACGGAGGTGTGCGACGCCATCGTGGCCGCCGGGGGGACAGCGGTGACGGTGCGCGCGGACGTGCGGCGCGTGGACGCGGCGGCGCCGCTGATCGAAGAGGTCACCAGCCGGCTCGGACCGCTGGACATTCTCGTCAACAACGCGGGCTCGCTGGTGAAGCGGCAGGCGATCGTCGACCTTACCGAAGAGATCTGGGACGAGATCATGAATCTCAATCTCAAGAGCGTCGCGTTCGTTTCGCGGGCCGCCATGCCGGGCATGATCGCGCGGAAAAAGGGCGCGATTGTCAATATTGTCTCGATCGCGGGGCGCAATGGAGGCGGACCCGGCGCCGGCCCCTACTCGTCGTCAAAGGGCGGGCTGATTGCCTTCACCAAGGCGATGGCAAAGGAATTGGCGCCGCACGGGGTGCGAGTCAATGCGGTTTCGCCGGGAGTAATCGACACGCCGTTCCACGAGCAGTTCTCGACACCCGAGATGATCGCCGGGTTCGTCAAGGGCATCCCGCTAGGCCGCGTGGGAACGTCGATGGAGTGCGCCACCGTGATCGCCTTCCTGGCGTCGGACGCCGCCTCGTACGTGGCCGGGGAAACGGTCGAGGTCAACGGCGGGCAGTTGATGCTTTGATGGAGCGAACGGCGGATTAGTAGCCGTACCGGTTGTCGGTCCTGCGCCGCGCCGCCATGCTCTCCTTGAGCATCCTTCGCGCGATTTGCTGCGCTTCGACGTATGACACAGCAGATCCGTGATCGCCGTGTTCCGTCGACCAGTAAAACTCATTCCGGTGATCGGCCTGATGTACGGTGTAGCGGGCTTGATTTCCACCCGGATCGATGTATGTGAATGATTGGCTCACGATTCAGACAGCGCTACTTCAACTATAGCAGGTGAGCCCCGGATAAGCCGCTATTTCAGGCTACTCAACGCAACGTGAAATTCACGTAATGTACTATGCTTGACAGGACCAATCGTCAAGATCGATAGGGTGGTGGCGGTGTCGCGACCTGTGTATTCGGGTCATAGGTGATCTGCCCGTTTTTCACGGTGTACTGGCCGGCCCCTACCCCCGTTGTTCCGATGGCGTTATTGTTCAATACCTCAGCGATCATGTGGTCGATAATGCCGGTATTACCTTGGTAGACCGGGTTATTACAGATAGCGACCACGTTCCCTGCATTGACCGAGATACCATTCGGCAGATCGACATAATACTCGGGCTGGTTATTCGAGAACTGGCCTTGCATGTTCACGACGGACCCGCCGGTCTGCTGCGCGAGTAAGCTGGCAGCTTCGAAGGTCGCGTAGTAATTCGGATTGTACGGGATGGTTCCACCGCTCAGGGCGTTGTTGCCGGTGGGATGGGACATCAAGCCGCCATTCGGCAGCGCCAGCACCGCGGCGGAAAAGGACGGAGTGACGGCCGGCGTCGAACCGGCGGGCGCCGCGGTGGGAGGCGCCATGACGGGCGGGGCCGTTATCGCCGCAGGGGAGCTGAACTGCTCCTTGAAAACCGCGCCGAAGTTTGCGGTCGCCGGATTTCCGGACTTCGCGTGTAGGGCCGCGACTTCCTTCCTTGCCATCAGCTCGTGCTTCGCGCGGCACGACGACGTTAGACGATCGAGTGTAAGAGTCATGAGCAACTCACGCTTGCGGTCTGGTCCATGCAGGCGACCTTCCAATCACGGATTTCGACAGGTCCCTCGGAAAGGCGGGACTTGCGGGCGATCGGCCTCATCCCGCGCTGTCAAATAAGTGTCGGCGGGGGCACACGCGCCATTATGTTGGCGCCCTATCGGACCAGATCGATGCTGGCCAGGGTTCGCGAACCGGTGCGCCACTGATTGACGACCTTGCCCTTGGCATCGACCTCGATAATGCGCCGGCCGGTATAGTCGTTGACGAGGACGCCTCCGTCGGGGAGGAGCGCGAAGCCGGAAACCCAGCCCATCTGGATCGCCGGGTCGGCGCCCCCGATGCTGCGGACTATTTTGCCCGAGCGATCGACCTCGACTAACTCTCCGGGATCCGAAAGGCTGATCAGAGTGTTTCCATTCGCAAGCCGGCGACCCATATAGAGCTTCCGGTCCTTACTGTTCGGCGCCTGCCATTGCCACACGATTTTGCCGGCCCGATCGACTTCGATCAGCCTGGCGTCCGCCTCGATGGCGATGAGGGTGCTGCCCTGCGGAGTGCGATGCGCATTCCGCGAACGCATATTCGCGAGGTCCGGGTTCTGGTAAGTCCAGACGACTTTCCGGGCGGGATTCACTTCGATAACCTTTCCCAGCTTCGCGTCGCTAATCAGGGTATTGCCGTCCGGAAGCCGTTGCGCCGCGATCGGATGCTCCAGACCTTCCGAGTAGGTCCAGACCTCCTTGTGCTCGGCGTCGAGCTCGACCACCTTCTTTTGCGGATTGATGGTGAAGAGCACATGGCCGCCGGGAAGGGCCTGCACGTCGTGCCCGTGATCGTTGGCGGCCTTCCAGAGGACCCGGCCGGAGGGCCACTCGATCTCCGCGATTTCGCCATTGGGGCCGTGATCGGAGATCAGCAGGGTATGGGAGACGGGTTTCGGCTTCAGGTACTTATCGAACCACGCGAAAGCACGCTCGTCGGCGCGTTGGGCGTCGGCGCCGCGGAAACCGTGGCCCGCGCCGCTGATGGTTTCGAGCTCCGCCGGGACGCCCGCCGCGATCAGGCGCTCGACCATCCACAACGACTGTTCGTAGGCGACATAGGGATCCGCCGTGCCGTGAATGGCGAGGATGGGGGCGGCCGCCGGCGTCACCCAGTTGAGCGGGCTGGAGCGGATGTGGGCCAGGCGCTCGTGATCGAGATCGCCGCCAAGGAACTTGGGCAGCACCTCGGCGGCGTCGACCGATTTGGAGTAGGACTGCGTGAAGTCGGTCGGCCCATACTCGTCCACGACGCATTGGACGGCGCTCGACTGCTCGCGATTGGGGCCGGAGCCCTCGAAATCCTCCACGCCGGCGGTGAGGCCGAGCATCAGCACGAGGTGGCCGCCGGCGCTGCCGCCGAGCGCGCCGATGTGGTCGGGATCGAGATGATATTTCGCCGCGTTGGCCCGCAGGAATCGCACGGCGGCCTTGGCGTCGTGGAGGGCGGCGGGGAACTGATTTCGGGGAGAGAGCCGGTAGTTGATGCTGGCGGCGACGTATCCGCGCTGGGCGAGTTTGATCGCAAGGGGGATATAGCTCTCCTTCGCGCCGGCCCGGAAGCCCCCGCCGTGCACCAGCAGGACCGCCGGACGGGGGTTTGGCGAGCTGTCGCGCGGCTGCACGATGTCCATGGTCTGACGTCCGCCGACGGTCGAGTAGCCGACGTCACGGTCGGCGAGCAGCGTCTCGGGGATGGCAGGCGGAGCGGGAGGTTGGGCCGGCAGGGCGCATGCGAGCGCCAGCAGGACTAGCGGAACACGTGGATGCATCGAGGCGACTATACGCGATCGGCCGGCGTGAGTCAAAGCGGGCGGAAGGGAGGAGGCCCGGCGCTGCTTAAGGCAAGGTCGTGGTTGTTGGCCCGCAGTCCCGGGCTCGCCGAGTGCGCCCGGGACAGAGCCGACTGTTGCAGGGTGTAAATTCAGTCCACTCGCGCCCGTGTACGCGGAAAACGAGAACGTAAACGGATTAGAGCGGCGAAGTGTTCGATCCCGAACGATTACGGATGTCGCGCTCTGATTCTCAGCACCTATTTCAGATATACTTATCTTTAATCGTGCCGGCGCTCGGCCCCGGCCGGCGCGCGGATTTCCAGTCAGGCGGAGGCGACGGCGGCCGGCCTTCGGCGTCCGGCGATCAGACCATGACACCCACGGAAGAGGCGGCCCTGAGCCGTCTGGAGAAGCTTCGGGATCTCGAACGAACCAGGAGCCGCCTGAAACTGGGTGGCGGAATTGACCGCGTCGAAAAACAACACAGCTCAGGAAAACTGACCGCCCGGGAGCGCGTCGATCTGCTGCTGGATCGCGACACATTCCAGGAGTCCGGCCTCTTTGCCGTGCATAAAGCGAAGTTCTTCGGGATGGCGGGCAAGGAGCTTCCAGCGGACGGGGTAGTCACCGGCCGTGGGTACGTCGATGGGCGGCTCGTACACCTCGCCAGCCAGGACTTCACGGTCGCGGGCGGATCGGCCGGGGAGGTTCACGCCAACAAGATCGCCGATACCATGAAGGCCGCCCTGAAGACCGGCTCTCCCTTCGTGTTCATCAACGATTCCGGAGGCGCGCGCGTGCAAGAGGGCGTCGGCAGCCTTTCCGGGTACGCCCGCATCTTCCACCAGAACGTCATGATCTCCGGTGTCGTCCCACAAATTTCGCTGATTTGCGGCCCGTGCGCCGGCGGCGCCGCGTATAGCCCGGCGCTGACGGATTTCATCATCCAAACGCGCGACGGCCTGATGTTCATTACCGGACCGGCGGTGATCCGGCAGGTCACGGGCGAGGTGGTCACGGCTGAGGATCTCGGCGGAGCGCGCGCGCAGATGAATAAGTCGGGCGTGGTCCATTTCATTGCCGAAAACGATGTGGAGGCGGTGCAGATTTGCCGCCGGCTGCTCTCCTTTCTGCCCGCGCATAATCTCGAGGACCCGCCTCGGGTGGATCCCGACGATGAAGGGCTCTACAACCCGGAATTGAACGACATCGTGCCCGAGGATGCCAAGATCGGTTACGACGTCCGGGACGTGATCACCCGCCTGGTGGACCGCGCCGATTTTCTGGAAGTACAGCGGGAGTTTGCGCGCAACGTCGTGGTCGGATTCGGGCGCGTGCGCGGGCGCACGGTGGGGTTGGTGGCGAACCAGCCGTCCGTCCTCGCGGGAGCTCTCGACATCGACGGCTCCGACAAGGCGGCCGCTTTTGTCCGCTTCTGCAACGCATTCAACATTCCGCTGATCACGCTGGTCGACATTCCCGGCTTCCTTCCGGGAATCGACCAGGAGTACGGCGGGATCATCCGGCATGGAGCCAAGTTGCTTTTCGCATACTCGGCCGCGACGGTTCCGAAGATTACGGTGGTTCTGCGGAAGGCCTACGGGGGTGGATACATCGCTATGTGCGCGAAAGACCTGGGCGCGGACTGCGTCATCGCGTGGCCCTCCGCGGAGGTTGCCGTGATGGGCGCCGAGGCTGCCGTCGAGATCATCTTCCATCGCGAACTGGCGCAGGCGGCGGATCGCGAACAGAAACGCCTCGAACTGATCCGGCAGTATCGCGAGACGTTCTACACGCCCTACGAGGCGGCCGGGCACGGTCTCCTCGACGACATCATCGAGCCGGCGCAGACTCGCGGGTACATCGCGGACGCCTTGGAGGCGTTGTTCGCCAAGCGCGACTGGCGTCCTCAGAAGAAGCACGGGTTGACACCGTTATGAAGAGCGATCCGATTCGGGACGCAGACGCGCGGGAGTGGCCGGGAGACCGGGTGGTCATCGCGGCGGCAATCGCTGCCCTCTTCGGCCGGTCTGCCGTTGTTCGGCGGATCAAGGCCGTTCCGGGCCACGGAGTGAACGCTTGGGCGCGGGAAGGGCGATTGGGCATCCAGCGATCGCACGCGACGGCTGCGCCGCTGATTGGCCAGTCCCGCCCCCGTGGGGAGGGCAATCGATGAGGCTCCGGATTAACGTCGAAGGCCGGGAGTACGATGTCGAAGTCGATATTCTCAACTCGACGTCCAGCCCGCGAGCGAACGGCGGCGCCGTCCCGGCGAAGATCCCCGATCAGGTCTTCCGGCCTCGTCCGCCACAAAGACTGCCGGAAGACAGCTCGTGCCGGTCTCCGATGGCCGGGCGGGTGGCGGCGGTGGTCGGGGTTGTCGGCGGGGCCGTACAGCGGAACCAGCCGGTCATCGTGATCGAGGCGATGAAAATGGAGATTCCGATCGGTCCCGCGGTGGACGGGACAGTGAAAGCAATTCACGTCGCACCGGGCGAAACAGTCATAACGGGCCAGGTGCTGTTCGACCTCGCCTAGGCCCGTGAATTCGCGCGGTGCTACTCGATGAGGAACGACCCGCCGGTGACGCCGGTGAACTGCGTAGTTGCGGCCGCCGAGATGTTCGAGTTGCCGACCATCGTCAGCGTGTCGGCCACGATCGTGGTGGCGGTGGCATTCACAGCGCTGCCGCCGGTGTAGTTGAGGTGAGCAGTGGGGAAATACAGCACGCCGTTCATCAACTGGCTGGTGCCGCCTACCAGGGTAGACTCGCTCGTATTGCCGCGATCCTGATAAAACAGGATTCCCTGCCATGTGCCGCTGGTCGGCGCTGTTAGGTTGGCGGTGGCGCCACCCGCCATGTTCACGGCGCCGGTTTGCAGGTAGATGGTGACCCCGGTTCCCGTGATCGTGGTCTGGGCCCCGAGCGACAGCCCGTTCCTGATGATGTAGACGCCGGGATTCAGAGTCAGAGTCGCGTGGGACCCCAGGTCGATTCCTCCGCAGTACACGCCGGGACTGATGGTCATGTCACTGTGCGTACTGATGCCGGTATTCGTGCAACTGCCGACCGTGGGCGGATTCATGTCCGCGAACGGATCCGCCATGGTGGCGACGCCGGTTTGCGCAGCAGGGCTGATATTCCCGCAGCCATTGCAGTTGCCGACGATCTGGGTCCGTGCCGTGCCGGTGGTGGTGATGGTGCCGCTGCCGTTGGTGTTTACGGCGGAACTGGAATTGGAATTGACGAACACGCCGCAGCCGCTCGTCAGGCTGGGTGTTCCGCTCATCAGCAGGGAGTTGGGAGCGGTGGGGTTCAAGGTGATTACACAGCCGCCGGAACTCGCGACGCGAGTGCCGGTGCTTGCGCGCGCCGTGACGGTGGCGTTGGGAAATCCGAGAACAGCCGAGAAGAGCTGTGGGATGGTTTCGGTGACCCGAACCACCATCCAATAGGAGATCGTGACGCCCGTTGCGGTCGGGGAGGAGCCCACACCCGACTGAAACGTGACCTTCTGGCGGCCACTAGTCACGAAACCGTTTTCTTTCGCGTACAGGCAGCCGGTCTCGATATTGTCGGCGGGCGTGGTGGACGGGTTCGCCGGGCATTCGTGCTCGGTGGCGTAGCATGCGATGTGGGAGGACGAGCACAAGGCGCCTCCTCCCGTGGAGGAGTACGCGGCGGCTGCGGCTGCGCCGGCGGCAGCGTCGGCGGCGGTTTGCGCGGCCTGCTTGCGGAAATGCGCCCAGCCGATGTCGACCACCAGTCCGAGCATTCCGAACAGGGGGACGAGGGCCAGCGTGAACATGATCGCCGTCTGGCCTTTACGGTTTCCGGTGTGCAGTCTCATAGCAGCCTCAGAAGATGATCTTTTGCTTGGATTCGGCCGGCAGCCAGATGTCGCCGAAGCGTTGCGCGCCGGTTCCCGGCCAGAAGAACAGCAGCGGCGAGCGGAACCGGTAGATCGCCGACACGGTGATATATTTTCCGATGCGATTATCTGTATTCGTGGACGGCGGCCACACGGTCGTATTCGTAAAACAACTGCTCAGCGGAGCGCACGAGGTCGCGACCCCGCTGTCGGTCGTGAAAGTGGCGTTCATGCTTCCACTGTCGATTCCGATGGATTGCGTCGCCAATTGCTGCGCGATGGTTCCGAGCGTCACGGAGCAGGTGTTTCCCGGTTTCGTGCAGTTCACTCCCTTCACGGAGGCGTAGCGCGTGCATTCGTGGACGGCGCTCGAGATCGTATGGTAGTTCCACATTCCCATCGCCACGTGGAAGGTTCCGATCAGGATGAAGATCGAAGCGATACCCGCGAGCACGAACTCGACCATCGCCGAGCCGCGCTGTCGTCTGCCTCGCATAGCTACGTCCGCACCCGCATGGTGACGACGCGCGTCACGGTGAACTGGCTCGCCAGCAATCCCGGCATGGGAAGCAGGGATATGGATTGGTAGGTTGCCGAGACCTGCGTGGCGGTGGCGGAATCGGGGCCGGTGATGCTGGTGGCGCTGCAGGCCGTAATTCCGGTCGAGGCGTTCGGCAGCTTGGCAATTTCAGCGCGGATAATGGCGCAGGCTGTGGTCGAATCGTTGGCGACAGAGGATCCGCCGGACGTGTACAGCGCGGCGGAACGAACTCCGGCCTGCAAGGAAACGAGCGCGGAGGCGTAGAAGCCCCAATCGAGCGCGCCGATAAACAGGAGAAAGATCCAGGGCGCGAACAGCACCAGTTCGAGCATGGCGCCGCCGCGGGACCGTTTGGCAGATCTGACGGTTGCCGACATTGGCGTTGGTTCCTCTGCTTCCAACAATTGGCCAAAACGGCCGGGCAAGCAATACCCCAAATCGTTAATGGGATTAACTTTCAGGCGAATTCGGGCGCGCAGAGTTATCGAAAGGTAAACCCTCCGATGTTGTCTTAGGGAAACAGCCGACCAGTCTCCACGGCATATTCCGGCGCGCTCTCATCCGTCATGGTTCTTGTCTAACGAAGTCTCGTGTTGTATGGCATGTTGGTCTCCGGATCGCTGTACCACCATCATCTTCTAGACCGCCGTCAGGAAGTCGCTGGTCGCGCTGTTGCCAGCCGAGTCGTACGTCCATTTCGAGGCGTAGCCGCGGCGCCATATTCCAGGGCTCGCGCCGGCGCACTGCCGGGGCAAAGCGCTACGCTGCCGGGCCAACCTTCCCGAGGTGCAGCGCCACCGTGCCGGCTGTCAGGTACTCGAACGACACCTCCTCGAACCCGGCCCGCCGCATTTGGGCGGCCAACCCGGGCGCGTCCGGGAACTTCTCGATCGAGGACGGGAGATACCGGTAGGCGTCTCCCGCGCCGGTGACCAGGCCGCCGATCCACGGCAGGATCCGGCGCGAGTAGAAACCATACACGGCAGCAAACAGGCCGTTGCGCGGCTGCGAGAACTCCAGAATCGCCGCCACGCCCCCGGGACGCAGTACGCGGCGCATCTCCTCGAGACCCGCCTCGTAGTTCGCCAGATTACGAAAACCGAAAGCGACCGTGATCAAGTCGAGCGACCCCTCCCGCAGCGGCAGCTGCAGCGCGTCGCATTCGAACAGCACGCCGCCGGAAAGCTTATGGCGGGCCGCCAGCAGCATCGGGTGGCAAAAGTCGGACGCCAGCACCATCGTGCGGCTGCGTTTGCGAAGGGCAGCGGCGAGGTCCCCGGTGCCGCAGCAGATGTCGAGCACGCGCGCGCCGGGGCGTTCGAGAATCGGACGGACCCGTTTGACGGTATGGCGGCGCCAGAGGCGGTCGAGATTGCCGGACAGGAGATGATTGGCGAGATCGTAGCGCGGCGCGATGCGGCCGAACATGCTACGGACCCAGCGGGCCGCCTCCTGTTCGTTGCGGGCGCCCTCCGGGGTCGTGCCGCTCATGCGATGGCGGACCGGACAGCCTCATCCACGAGACGAGGATCGACGCCGGAGACGACGGTCACTTCGCCGATCCGCACCGGGAGCACGAAATGCACCTTGCCCTGAACAGTCTTTTTGTCGTGCACCAGGCGCGCCACCAGGTTTCCCGCGGAGATTCCTGTTACCGGCGGAATCGGACCGTATCGATCGATCAGGCCCAGGATGTCGACACTGTCTTCCGCGGACAGATGGCCGGTGCGCTCCGCCAGGTACACCGCCGCGCGCATCCCCCAGGCGACCGCCTCGCCGTGCAGGAAACGCGCATAGGCCGTTTCGGCCTCCAGCGCATGGCCGAAGGTGTGCCCGAAATTGAGGATGCGTCGGAGGTCGCCTTCCCGCTCATCGCTGGACACGACTTCGCACTTCATGCGTACCGAGTCGGCAATGATCCGGTCGACCGCCTCGGGCCGGCGCGCCAAAACGTCCTCGCTGTGCTCGTCGAGGTAGGTGAAGAGTTCGTGTTCGCGGATGATGCCGGCCTTCACGATCTCGTACAATCCGGCCCGGTACTCGCGGTCGGATAGCGTGTCGAGCGCCGCCGGATCGGTGAGCACGACCAGCGGCTGGTGGAAGCTGCCGATCAGGTTCTTGCCGCTCACCAGGTTGACCCCGGTCTTGCCGCCGATAGCCGCGTCTACTTGTGCCAGCAAAGTGGTCGGAATCTGCACGACCGGAATGCCGCGCATGAAGATGGCCGCCAGAAAACCCGCCATGTCGTTGACGATTCCGCCGCCGAATGCGATCACCACGCTGGTGCGATCGGCGCCGCGCCGCACCATCTCGTCCGCCAGCGCCTCGACGTGCTGCAGCCGTTTGCGCTCCTCGCCGCCGGGGAGATCCAACACTTCATAGGCGATGCCGTCGAGCCCCTTCGCGAGCGCCGCGCCCTGGTGGCGCCAGACGTCGGCGGTCGTGACCACGAAGACCTTGCCGGCGCGGGGCGGGACATGCCGGCCCGCCTGCCCGATGGCCCCGCGCTCCACAATCGCGGAGTAGCAGTGCTGCGGAGTCTGCACGCGAAAAGAGGGCATAGGCAATTTGTACCACGCTATCATCGCAGTAGCGGATGAACCCGGACTATCTTGTAATCGGCGCGGGCGTAGCCGGCCTGCGCGCGGCGATCGAACTCGCCGCGAGTGGCCAGGTGCTCGTGGTGGCCAAAGACAGCCTGCGCGAATCGTCGTCGGAGTACGCGCAGGGCGGCATCGCCGTCGCCCTCAGCGACGACGACGAGGTGGCGCTGCACGAGCAGGACACTCTCTATGCGGGCGACGGGCTCTGCAACGCGGAGGCCGTCCGGACACTGGTCGAAGAAGGACCGGCCGCCATCGAACAACTGATCGAATGGGGCGCTGAGTTCGACCGCGAAGGCGACGACCTCGCGTTTACGCGCGAAGGAGCGCACAGCCGCAATCGGATTCTACATGCGCACGGCGATTCCACCGGCCGCGAAATCGCCCGCACCCTGTATCGCAAGGCGGCCTCCCTGCCGAATATCACCTTCCGCAGCTTTGCGGCCATCACAGCGCTGCTGGTGGACGACGAAGTAAGCGGGGCGCTTCTGGGCGAGGAGGTGGTGGGCGCACGCGCGGTGCTGCTGGCCACCGGCGGCCTGGGACGCGTGTACCTCAACACCACTAATCCCGAGGTGGCGACGGGCGACGGCGTGGCGGTGGCATACCGGGCGGGCGCGGAGATTCAGGACATCGAATTTGTGCAGTTTCATCCCACGGCGCTGCGGCTCGACGGAGCGCCGTCGTTCCTGCTGTCGGAGGCGCTGCGGGGCGAAGGGGCGCGGCTGCTCAACATCGCCGGGGAGCGCTTTATGGAGCGCTACCATCCGCTCGGCGAACTGGCGCCGCGGGACGTCGTCGCGCGCGCGATTGTGGCCGAGATGAAACGGGAGGGGTCGCGGCACGTCTGGCTCGATTTGACGCACCGCGAGGCGGGCTTCGCGCGCGGCCGCTTCCCGCGGATTTACGAAACCTGTCTCCAGTACGGAATCGACCTGGAGCGCGAGGCAGCGCCGGTCGCTCCTGCCGCCCACTATGCCATGGGCGGGGTGTGGTCCGACCTCGACGGCCGCACGAGTTTGCCGGGCCTGTACGCCGCGGGCGAGGTGGCCTGTACGGGAGTGCACGGGGCCAACCGGCTGGCCAGCAATTCGCTGCTGGAAGGCGTGGTCTTCGGCGCCAGGGCGGGAATCGCGATGCGGGAAGCGCCTCCGGGCCGCGGCCGTCCGGGCGCGGGAAATGCCCGTCCCGCGGGCGCGGGTGACGTCGACGTTCCTCCCATTGCCTGGGATTACTGCGGCATCGTTCGCGACGCCACCGGCCTGCGGCGCGGGATCGAACTGCTCGACGGCGATAAGACCAACCTCGCGACCG
>JADMIO011135840.1_pt1 | contig 21887 bp, 13 predicted proteins | sample 8958161 | NCBI WGS metagenome assembly JADMIO01 (sample SAMN16585339, study PRJNA669376) | soil metagenome | isolation source: Crop rotation soil | place: USA: Cullars Rotation, Alabama | collected 2011
GGTCGCCGCGGATCTCGACCGCGACGGCACGATCGAGATCGTGGCGCCCGATCGCGTGGTGCCCGACAGCCTGCACTTCGACGTGAACGGCCGCTTCGGCGCGCTGTGGGCGTACTCCCTCGCTTCGCCGCTCGCGAATCCCGCCGTCACCGCGTGGACGATGGTGGGAGGCGATCCCGGACGCACCGCGTCGTTGCCGCCGGTGCGAACGATCGTCGCGGGACCGTCGAGCCCCGGGCCGCTCGTGCCCGGCTCGCTCAAGGTGTATCCGAATCCCGCGCGACGTCGGCCGGTGTCGTTCGCGTATCAGCTCACCGAGCCCGCGCAGGTCGAGTTCAACATTCTCGACGCCTCCGGTCACGAGGTCGCGGCGTTCACGCGAACGGGCCGGCGCGCGGACAATCTCGAGCTCTGGGAGCCGGGCCAGGTGCCGGCCGGTCTCTATCTCGCGCGGCTGCGCTTCAAGGGCGAGACGAGCGAGCAGAAGGAGATCGTCTCGGTGGGGCTCATTCGATGATGCGCGCACGCGTCTTCGTCTGCGTGCTCGCGCTGAGCGCCTGGGCGCATGCGGCCTCCGCCGACTCGCCGCGTGCGATCCCGCTCGTCGAGGCCCGGTCGTTCGGCGACGGCAACGGCACGACGCTCGCGATTCCGCTGCTCGGCCACGGCGAGACGCCGGAGATGGTGTGGGCGCAGCGGACGATCGATCGGCAATGGACGTCGACGAGCGACCCCGATCATCCGCAGCGGATCGCCGATTGGCGTTCCGAGCCGGCCGCGGTCGCGTTGTCGGCGGCGTTGCCGGGTGCGGGCCAGCTCTATTCCGGCGAGCGCAGCGGCTACGTGTTCGCGCTCGCGGAAGCCGTCGGTTGGGTGACGCTCGTGGTGCTCAAGAACGACTCGGAGGATCTGCGTGACGAAGCCGGCAACCTGGCAGGCACGCCGACCGAGAACTCGAGCGGCTGGTCCGCCGAGCGATGGGCGAGCGCGACCGGCGAGGATCCGGCGGCGATCGAGGCGCTGTACGCCGTGGATCGCGAGGCGTTCTACTCCGCGATCGGCCGGGACGGCCGGTACGGCGCGGGCTGGTCGAGCGCCACGGCGCAGCAGCAGTTCGTCGAGCTTCGCAATCGCTCGGATCACAAGCTGCGCCAGTCCCACGGTGCAGGCACGTTGCTGTGGTTGAACCATCTCGTCGCCGCGGCCGACGCCTTGCGCGCCGCGCGCATCCACAATCTCCCGCTTCGCCGCAACCTCGATCTCAAGGCGACCGGTGGTTGGCGCCATCACGGTCCCGCGGTGCGGCTCGCGCTCGTAGGAAGGTTCTGATGCGGGGTCTTCGCGCGTTCCTCGTTCTCGGACTGGTTGCACGAGTCGCGGTGGCCGCAGCCGAGCCGAGCGGCCCGGGCGAGGCGATTGCGCCGTCGGCGTTCGCTCGCACGATGCTGCCGGCGAGCGACGACGCGTTCACCGACGAGAGTCTCCTGACCTCGGCACCCGCACGACCGGTGATGGTGTCGGCGCTCGCGCTCGACGGGACGCTGCTCGCCGACAACCGCAGCATGCTCGACAAGAAGCCGAAGGAGTCGAAGCCCAAGCGCACGCGCTCGATGGCCGGCGCACCGAAGCAAGGTGGACATGGAGTGCTGAGTCCCGAGCGTGCGCGCGTCCTGCTCCAGTCGCTGACGCTGCCCGGGTGGGGGCAGGCGACGGTCGGGGCGAAGCGCTCGAGCGCCGTGTTCCTCGTCGCGGAAGCCGGCGTGTGGGGCTCGTTCACCGCGTTCCGCATCCAGCAACAGATGCGGCGCCAGGCGTACGAGAAGACCGCGCGGCTGTTCGCGGGCATCGATCTCCGTGGTCGCGACGAAGAGTACCGCCGCATCGTCGGTTCGTTCTCGAGCAGCGACGAATACAACCGGCTCGTCGTGCGTCGCGACGCGGCGAACATCTTCTTCAACATGCCGGGTCCGTTCGATCCGGCCGCGTACGAAGCGTACGTCGCCGCGCACGAGCTGCGCGGCGCCGACGCCTGGTCGTGGAGCGACCGCGAGGCGTTCGACCGCTATCGCAGCCAACGGCAGGACACCCAGCGCGCCGGCTTGCGCGCGAACACGGCGCTGGCGCTCGCGATCGCAAACCGCATCGTGAGCGCGATCCACGCCGCGCGCGTCGCGCCGCGCGAAACCGCGCCGCGTACTTCGTGGAAGTTCGAGTGCGTGCCGGAGGGATCCGATCCCACCGCGTTCCGCTTGGGAATCCGCGCCACGTTCTGACGGGAGGACGGCCTCCCTGCTGTCCACACTCTTCTCGATCCTGCTCTCGCTGTTCGCGGCTTCGCCGGCGGACTCGCTCGCGACGCCCCGCGACTCGCTCGCGGTGCGCCCGGATTCGCTCGGCGCCGCACGCGACTCGCTGCCGTATCGGCTGCTCGATCGCGGCGTGCTCGTCGACACGGGCGATCGCGCGGGCCAGGTGATCGAGCCGAGCGGGCTCACGGTCGATTCGTTCGGGCGGTTCGTCGTCGCGGATGCGACGCTCCATCGCATCCAGCGCTTCGAGCGCGACGGCGCGCTGCTGTGGCAAGCCGGCACCCTCGGCAGCGATCCCGGGAAGCTGCGGCGGCCCGGCGCGGTCGCGCCGTTCGGCACGCTGGGTCTCGCGGTGCTCGACGTCGAGAACCTGCGCGTTCAGATCTACGACCTGTTCGGCCATCTCCAGGGCCAGCGGATCGATCTGTCCGAAGCGGCGCTCGGCGACGCGGTGGGTCGCGTGCGGCCGGTGGCGATGGCGGCGGACAAGGGCGGCGCGGTGTACGTCGCCGACGCGGATCGCGATCGGCTTCTTGCGTTCGACTTCTCCGGCCGCTTCGTGCGCGCGATCGGTGGGCTCGGGGCGAACGCCGGCTCGTTCCGCGGGCTGTCCGGCGTGGCGGTCGCGCCGCACGGCGAGCTCGTGACCACCGAGCGCGTGAACGCGCGCGTCCAGCGGCTCGATGTGGACGGCCGCGTGCTCGGCGGCTGGAAGCTCGCGCTCGGTCGAGGTCGCGGTGCGCTCGCGGTCGCGGTCGACGATTCGAGCCGGGTCGCGGTCGCCGCCGAGGCGGAGGGCACCGTGCAGGTGTTCCGAAGCGACGGCACGCGGCTCGCCCTGCGCACGGGACTCCAACGACCGCGCGCGCTCGCGTTCGCGCCGGACGGCTCGTTGCTCGTCGCCGAGACCGCGCCGGGGCGGGTGCGCCGGCTCACGCTACAGCCCGCCGCCGGGGAGTAGGCAGGTGCCGGTGGTCGGATGGCTGTGGCTCGCGACGATCGTCGCGGGTCCGGTGCCGGATCCCTCGTGCGGCACGTTAGCGCTGCGACTGTCGGCGGGGCAGCTCCAGTACGTGCTGCCGCACACGTTCCTTCGCGCCGGCACCGATTCCGTGTGGACGCGCACCGGTCCGTGGCGTCTCGGCACCGACTACGCGCTCGACCGCGCGAGCGGCGAGCTGCGCTTACTGCGCGAGCCGCTGGCCGGCGACACGCTGTGGGTGGCGGCGTGCTGGCTGATGGATCCGCCGCCGCTCAGCGTCCAGCTCAACGCGTATCGCCCGGTGCACGCGCCGACGGACACCGCCGCCTCGGACAGCGTCCTGCGCGCGGCCGTGCCGCGTCCCGTCACGGCGCGGAGTCCGTCCGCCGCGCCGCCGGGCACCGCGTTGACGTTGAGCGGCAACAAGACCGTCGCCGTCGATTTCGGCTCGAACCAGGACGCGTTCCTGCGACAGTCGCTCGATCTCGCGGTCAGCGGCACGCTCGCGCCGGGCGTCGAGCTGACCGGCGTGCTGTCCGATCGCAACACGCCGCTCACGACGACCGGCACGACCGAGGACCTGCAATCGCTCGATCGCGTACTGCTCGAGCTCCACGCGCCGCAGGGCGAGGCGTCGCTCGGCGACGTCAGCTTGAATCTCGATCGCGGCGAGTTCGGACGATTGTCGCGACGCCTGCAGGGCGTGACGGGCGCGGCCTCGGGCGCCGGGTTTCAAGGCGTGGTCGCGGCGGCGAGCGCCCGCGGCGAGTACCACGTGCTCGAGTTTTTCGGCGTCGAGGGTCAGCAGGGTCCGTATCAACTCACGGACCGCAACGGCGCCACCGGCGTCTCGGTGGTGGCCGGGAGCGAGATCGTGACGCTCGACGGCGCGCGGCTGACGCGAGGCGAGAGCGCGGACTATTCGATGGACTACGAGCGCGCGCGGCTGACGTTCTCGAACCGCCGGCCGATCACTTCCGCCTCGCGCATCACGGTCGAGTACCAGTTCACGGTGAATCGCTTTCGCCGCAACCTCGCCGCGGCCGAGCTCGGATGGGAGCGGGGGCCGTGGTACGCGTTCACGACCGTGCTCACCGAGAGCGACGATCGCGGGCGGCCGCTCGATCTCACGTTCGACGCCTCGGACCATCTCGTGCTCGAGACCGCCGGCGACTCGACCGATCGTGCGGTCGGGAGCGGCGTCTCGCCGGGCCCGGGCGACTACGACCTCATCACCGGCTCGGGGCCTTCGCACTACGCGTTCGCCGGCCCCGACTCCGGCGACTACGCCGTGCGCTTCACGCTGGTCGGTGCGGGGCGCGGAGACTATGCGGACTCCATATCGGTCCAGGGTCGCACCGCCTATCGCTTCGTCGGCGCCGGCAACGGCTCGTTCGAGATCGGTCGCTCGTTGCCGCTGCCCGACTCGCACCGGCTGTGGTCGCTCGCGAGCGGGCTCCGGCGCGGACCGCTCCAGCTCGAGGTCGAGGGCGCGGTGTCACGCCGCGACCTGAATACGTTCTCGGCGCTCGACGACGGCGACAACCTCGGCCACGCGGGCAGCGCCAAGCTCGGACTCGAGGGCGAGCTGCCGGGCCGCTACGGCGGCCGGGTCGGACTCACGGTGCAGGCGCGCAGCGTGGGCGAGCGCTTCCAGCCGTTTTCCCAGCTCGAGCGGCCGTTCGCCGGCGAGGACTGGGGCCTGCCGCTCGGCGCGGACCTCGAGCACCAGACGCGCTACGAGGCGGAGACGTTCTTGCGCCCGAAGCCGGGCGGCGAGCTGCGGCTCTCGCTCGGGCAGCTCGAGCTGCCCGACGGATTCCACTCGCTCCGCCGCAGCGTCGACTGGCGGCGCGACGGACTCGTGACGACGCGCGCGTCGTGGCTGCGCTCCGACGGCGTCGACGATCGGCGCACGTTCGAGGACAGCGGCCGCGACCATCAACGCGTCGAGGTCGGCGTGCGGTTGCCGTGGTTCGAGCCGCGCGTGCGCGCCGAAGCGGACGAACGCCGGTTCGCGAGCGACAGCGTGCGCGTCGGCGATCGGTTTCGCGAGTGGGCGGCCGAGCTCGCGAGTCCGGCGGTGCTGCGTTGGCACGCGCAGGTCGGCTTCACCGAGCGCCGCGACGGCACGCTCGCCACGACCGGATTCGTCGACCAGACCGAGGCGCGCACCGTACGCGTCGGGCTCGACAGCCCGGCCGATCCGCCGATCGGCGCGTCGGTCACGTACCAGCGCCGGCGAGTGGATCCGCTCGCCGGCCAGACGCGCACGCGTAGCGATCTCGCGAGCGCGCGGTTCCGCGCGAACGATGCGGCGCACGGCCTCAGCAGCACCGCGAGCTTCGAGGTGACGAGCGAAGGCGAGAACCCGCGCGTGCGCACGCTGACGTTCGTCGGCGCCGGGCAAGGCGCGTACGACAGTCTCGGCAACTTCGTCGGCACCGGCGACTACGATCTCGCGCTCACGATCGGCACCCAGCTCGTGAAGGTGACGCGTGCGGCGACGAGCATGCGCGCGGGCTGGCAGTTCGGCGAATCCGACGCGTGGCGCGGCTCGCGCATGGAGCTGAGCTTCGAGACCGAAGCGCGCCGGCGCGCCGACTTCGTCCTGACCGATGCGGCGCTCTCGCCGGGTGTCGCGCTCGGCGATCCGAGTCTATTCGGGGGCAGCGTGCTGCAGCGAATCGAGACGGAGCTCGCGCCGGGCTCGCCGGTCGGCGGTCTGCGCATGCGATTCGAACGCCGGATCAGCGCGGATCGCAGCTTCGAGAACTTCAGCCAGACGGTCGACGATCGCGTCGCGACCGCGCGCTGGTCCGCGCGACCGAACGCCGCGACCACGAGCGAGATCGAAGGTCGCTGGCGGCGGCAGCGCGCCGCGCAGTCGCTGGTCGGCGGCGGCTCGTTCGCGCGCTCGCTGATCGAGCTCGGCAGCCAGGCGCGACTCACCGTGAGCCCGAGCGTGCGGCTGCGCGCGGCGGCGGTCGCGGACCTGTCGTGGACGCGGCCGGACGATCCCGGCACGACCACGTCCGAGTTCACACGGGCGCTGAGCATCGGGCCGGAATTCGGTGTCGGCGTGGGGGCTGCGGGGCGTCTCGAGTTCACGCTCCGGCGGGGATTCCAGTCCGGTCCCGCGGCCGTCACGCTGCTCCCGACCGCCGATCCGGCCGGCATCGCGCGCTGGGAGACGAACACGCGCTTCGACTATCGGGTGCGCGAGAGCACGACGATCGGCATTGCGGTCGGCGTCGTCGATCGCCCGCCGCTCAAGACCATCACGACCGGCCGAGCCGAGCTGAGGGCGTTTTTTTGAGAGGCGCTCGGTTCCTCGCGCGGCGCTCGCTTGGGCGGCAGCCCTTCGTAGCGGTCGCTCTCCTCGTGGCGCTCGCCTGCCTCGGTGGCTCGCAGGCGACGGCCGCACCCGCGCGGCTCGACTATCGCGGTACGGTGCTCACGCGGCGCCAGGTGGAAGTGCTCGCGGCGCCGGCGCTGCGCGCGCCGCGGGACAGTGCCGAGGTCGCGCGGCTGCTCGGCACACTCACGGCGCGCCTCCAGAGCCTCGCCTACCTCGACGCGCGGGTGAGCGCGACGAGCGACTCCGCCGCCGGGCGCTTCGTGATCGAGACGCACGAGGGCCCGAAGATCCGGCTGCGCTCGCTGCGGCTCGAGACGAGCTCGCCCGCCGACTCGATCGCGTTCATGGCGGGGCTCGGACTTTCGCCGGGCATGGACCTGTCGCCGTCGTCGCTCGGAGCTGCGGTCCAGCGCGCGGTCGAGCGACTGTCGAGCCTGGGGCATCCCTACGCGGAGCTCGGCGTACGGAGTCTCGACTGGGACTCGGCCGGCGCGCGCGTACGCCTCAACGGCGTGCTCGGCCCGGCGGTCACGGTGAGCCGCGCGCGCGTCGACGGGCTCGCCGTCACGCAGCCGAAGCTCGTCCATCGCGTCGTCGGCCGGCTCGAAGGCGGGCGCTACGACCGCGCCGCGGTGGAAGCGGCGCGCGAGCGGCTCGTCCAGCTCGGTCTCTTCCGCAGCGTCGCGTTCCAGGGCATCGAGGGCGAAGTCGATCCCGCGCAGGCGCAGGTCGTCTATCGCGTGGCGGAGCCGCGCTACAACCAATTCGAGGGCACGGTCGGATTGCAGGGCGAGGGCAAGGTGGTGGGGCTCGCGCGCGTCGAGCTCGACAACCTCGCCGGCACCGGGCGTGCGACCGCGCTGCGATGGGAGGGCCGCGGCGAAGGCGTCGCGTCGTTCGCCGCGCGCTACGCGGAGCCGTTGCTGCTCGGCCTGCCGTTGCGCGGCGAGATCGCGATCGAGCAGCTCGTGCAGGACACGATCTACACACGCACGCGCTGGGGCGGCTCGTTGTCGTTCGCGCTGTCGGGTCGCGAGCGACTCGAAGCCGGCTACCAGCAGGAGCGCGTCGTCCAGCCGGAAGGCCCGCTCGAGAACGCGGATCTCCAGACGACGACGTTCGCGCTCGAGCGGGACGCGCGCGACGAGCCGCTCTGGCCACGACACGGCACGCGCGCACGCTTCGGCGCGTCCCAGAGCTTCAAGAGCGAGGCGCTGCGGCCACAGGGTCGGGCGACGGCGCGCGCGAGCGCGGTCGAGGGCGAGCTCGACGCGTATCGCGACCTGCGCGGGAACACCGGCCTGTCGCTCGAGCTGCGCTCGGCGGCGCGCTTCAGCTCGCAGCGCGTGTTGCCGGTGTTCGAGCGGTATCCGGTCGGCGGCGCCGCGTCGTTGCGCGGCCACGACGAAGAGGAGTTCCGCGTCGATCGCTATGGCCTGTCGCGGCTCGAGTGGCGCTTGTTCCTCGGCGAAGGCCACCAGCGCGTCGCCTTGTTCTGGGACCATGCGTTCATGGCGACACGGCTCGCCCTGCCGGCCGGCGGCGACCGCCTGGACCTCCAGAACGCGGACGGCTTCGGCTTCGGCCTACGATTGGAGGCGGTCGGGGGCCTGGTCGGGCTAGACTACGGGCTCGAGCCGGGCAAGGCGCCGCTCGAAGGGAAGATCCACCTTCAGTTGATCACCGCGTTCTAGCGTTCTAAGGAAGGAGCCGTCCGGTGTCGCTGCGCGACCACGTCGAGAGTTTGTTGGCGCCGACCGGGCAGATCGCTTCCCGCTGGGCGCGCTACGAGGATCGCACCGCGCAGCGCACGCTGGCGGCCGCGGTCGCGGAGACGTTCGCGCAGGGCGGGGTACTGCTCGCCGAGGCGCCGACCGGCGTCGGCAAGTCGCTCGCGTACCTGGTGCCGGCGCTGCTCGCGGCGCAATCGCAGAACCGGCGAGTCGTGATCGCGACGTGCACGAAGTCGCTCCAGGACCAGCTGTTCGAGCGCGACCTTCCCGCGGTGCTCGAAAGCCTCGGCTGGTCCGTCCCATGCGCACGGCTCAAGGGCAAGCAGAACTATCTCTGCCCACGTGCGCTCGATCTCGTGGAAGGGCGCGGCGAGGAAGAGAACGAGACGATCGAGGAGCTGCGTCGCTGGGCGATCGACGACGAGTACGGCGATCTCGATCGCTTCCCCGCCTCGGATCCCGAATCGTTCCGCCGCGTGCGCGGCCGCGTCGCGGCCGACCCGAGCGCGTGCTCGGGCATCGCATGCCGGCGCGGGCGCGAGTGCTTCTGGGTGCGCTCGCGTCGCAAGGCCGCGGAGTCGCGCGTGCTGATCGTGAACCACGCGCTGCTCGGTCTCTCGGGCGAGGCGGAGGGCCTGCTGCCGGACTTCGACCTGCTCGTGGTGGACGAGGCGCATCGTCTCGAAGGCGTGCTGTTGTCCCAGCTCGAGCGCGCGGTGTCGCGGAATCGTTTCGAGGAGACGCTGCGGCTCGTCGGTGCGCGGCGGCGCGGGCGGGAGAGCGGACTCGCCGCGCGCATGCGCGGACTGATGATGCCGCTGTTCGACTCCGAGGTGCGACTCGAAGTCGAGCAGGAGCTCGACCGCATCACGGCGCGCGTCGAGCAGACGCACGCCGATCTCGAGCGGTTCTTCGCCGCGGTCGAGCCGCGCGGCGAGCGTCACGAGCTCTACGGCGCGCGCGAGCGGTATCACTCGGCGTCCGAGCTGTTCGGGCGCGACCTCGAGCCGCTCGAAGCGGTGCACGCGCACTGCGTGTGGTTCGGTCTCGCGATGAATCGGCTCGCGAGCCGCACGATGACGCCGGCCGAGCGCGGGCGCACGCGCCCGATGCCGGGCGAGGCGAGCCCGCTCGCGGCCGCCGAGGAGCTGGCCGCCGAGCTGGAGCGAGCGTCCGCGCAGTGGACCGGACTCGCGCACGACGTCGAACATCTCGGCGAGGCGTCCGATCGCGACTGGGTCTACTGGCGTACGGCCTCCTCGCGCGGCGTCGAGCTCCACGGCGCACCGGTGTGGGTCGGCGAGCACGCGCGCCGGCTCGTCCTGGGGCGTGCGGAAGCCGCGGTGCTGACGTCGGCCACACTCTCGACCGCCGGGGACTTTCGCTTCACCGCGGAGCGACTCGGGCTCTCGGAGTCGCTCGAATACCGCACGCTCGAAGTGCCGTCGCCGTTCGCGCTCGAGCGCCAGATGCGTGCGTACGTGCACGCGGGCCCGAGCGGCGACGAGGCGCGCGACGTCGCGGACGTCGTGAGCGCGCTCGCGACGCGCACGAACCGCAATCTGCTCGTGCTGTTCACGGCGCACGAACGGCTGCGCCGCGCGCGCGAGCGTCTGCTCGACGTGTTGCCGCGCGACCGCGTGCTGCTCGCGCAGGAGTGGGATGGCTCGGCGTCGCTCGTGAGCGAGCGGTTCCGCGGTGCGCGGGGAGCGGTCTTGCTCGGGGTTCAAAGCCTGTGGGAAGGTGTCGACTTTCCCGGCGAAGCTCTGGAGATCCTGGTGGTGTCGAAGCTCCCGTTCTCGGTGCCCGACGATCCGATGGTGGAGGCGCGCGGCGAAAGGCTGCGCGAGCGCGGAATCGATCCGTTCCGCCACGACGCGGTGCCCGAAGCGGTGCTGCGGTTCCGCCAGGGGGTCGGCCGCCTGATCCGTCGCGCCGACGACCGCGGGGTGCTCGTCGTGTGCGATCGGCGTCTCGTCGCGGCCTCGTACCGGCGGTCGTTCCTCGCGGCGCTGCCGGTCGCGCCGCGGGTCGTCGAGAGCGCCGAGACGCTCGCCGAGGAAGCCGAGGCATTCCTGATGGCTCGCGACGAGCCGTCCGATCCCATGCCCGTCGTCACGGAAGAGGAGGAGGTTTGATCGAGCTCGGAGTCCATCCGCTGACGCTCGCCGACGTCGTGGACGTCGCGCGCGGGCCCGTCGAGGTGCGCCTGTCGCCTGCTGCGCGGGAGCGCATGCTCGACAGCCGCCGCCTCGTCGAGGACGTGCTGCGCGAGGGTCGCGTCGTCTACGGCATCAACACCGGCTTCGGCGAGCTCAAGGATCGCGTGATCTCGGCGGACGACGTGCGCGAGCTCCAGCTCAACCTGGTGCGCTCGCATCGCGCCGGCGTCGGGCGCTTCGCCCCGCGCGAAGTAGCGCGCGCGATGTTGCTCCTCCGCGCCGCCTCGCTCTCGCACGGCCACTCCGGCTGCCGACCCGAGCTCGTGGAGGCGCTGCTGACACTGCTCGAGCGCGATCTCACGCCGGTCGTGCCGCTCCAAGGCTCGGTCGGTGCGTCGGGCGATCTCGCGCCGCTCGCACATCTCGCGGCGGTGCTCGTCGGCGAAGGCGAAGCATGGCTAGGGGATCGCCGCATGCCGGCGGGGCTCGCGTTGCGCGGCGCCGGACTGCAGCCGCTGACGCTCGAGGCGAAGGAAGGTCTCGCGCTCATCAACGGCACGCAGCTGTCGACCGCGATCGCGGTGCTCGCGTGCGTCGACGCGCGCGCGCTGTGGGAGACCGGCATCGCCGCGGCGGCGCTGTCGACCGAAGTGCTGCTCGGCTCGTTCCAGCCGGCGCGCGAGGACGTGCAGCAGCTGCGTCCCTATCCCGGCGCGATCGAAGCGGCGCGGCGTCTGCGTGCGTACAGCGACGAGTCGGCGCTCGTCGCCTCGCACGCGAACTGCGGTCGCGTGCAGGACGCCTACAGTCTCCGCTGCGTGCCGCAGGTGATGGGGGCGACGTGGGACGCGCTCGAGCACGTGACGCGCCAGCTCGAGGTCGAGATCAACTGCGTGAACGACAACCCGCTGCTGTTCCCGGAGTCGGGCGATGCGGTGTCGGCCGGACTCTTCCACGCACAACCGGTCGCGCTCGTCTCGGACTACCTGAAGATCGCGGTCGCCGAGATGGGGTCGATCGCCGAGCGGCGCATCGATCGGCTGGTGAGCGGCGACGCAGACCTGCCGAGGGTGCTCGCGGATCAGCCGGGCCTCCAGTCCGGCTACATGATCGCGCAGTACACGGCCGCGGCACTCGTGTCCGAGAACAAGGTGCTCTGCCATCCCGCGAGCGTCGATTCGATTCCGACCGGCGCCGGGATCGAGGATCACGTGAGCATGGCGCCGATCGCCGCGCGTCACGCGCGTCAGGTCGTCGACAACACCGCGCACGTGATCGCGCTCGAGCTGTTGTGCGCGTGTCGAGCGCTCGATCTGCGGCGGCCGCTCACCGCCGGGTCCGGCTCGGAGCGCATCTATGGTGCGGTGCGCCGGCTGGTGCCGGCGTCCGAAGGCGATCGTCCGTTGTCCGAGCCCTGCGAAGTGATCGCACAGTGGGCGTTGTCGCGCGCGTCGGCGCGGCTCGCCGAAGAGGTCCTCGCGACGTGAACCCGACGCTCACCGGGCGCACGGTGAAGGCGCCGCGCGGCACCGAGCGCTCGTGCCGCGGCTGGGCGCAGGAAGCCGCGATGCGGATGCTCATGAACAACCTCGATCCCGAGGTGGCGGAGCGTCCGGACGATCTCGTCGTGTACGGCGGCACCGGCAAGGCGGCGCGCTCGTGGGAAGCGTTCGATCGCATCGTCCTCACGTTGAAGTCGCTCGCCGACGACGAGACGCTGCTCGTCCAGTCCGGCAAGCCGGTCGGCGTCTTCCGCACGCACGCGGGTGCGCCGCGTGTGCTCATCGCGAACTCGCTGCTCGTCCCGCGCTGGGCGACGTGGGAGCACTTCTGGGAGCTCGAGGGCAAGGGGCTCATGATGTACGGGCAGATGACCGCGGGGTCGTGGATCTACATCGGCTCGCAGGGCATCGTGCAGGGCACGTTCGAGACGTTCGCGGAGTGCGCGGAGCGCCATTTCGGCGGCTCGCTCCAGGGGCGCCTCGTGCTCACCGCCGGGCTCGGCGGGATGGGCGGCGCGCAGCCGCTCGCCGCGACCATGAACGGCGCGGTGTGTCTCGCGGTCGAAGTGGACGAGGCGCGGGCGCGGCGGCGCGTCGAGACCGGCTACTGCGATCGCGTCACGCTCTCGCTCGACGAGGCGCTCGCGTGGACGAGCGAGGCGCTCCAAGCGAAGCGTCCGCTCAGCGTCGGGCTGATCGGCAACGCAGCCGAGATCCATCCCGAGCTCGTGCGCCGCGGTCTCTCGCCCCACGTCGCGACCGATCAGACGTCGGCGCACGATCCGCTCGTCGGCTACGTGCCGGCGGGGCTCGATCTCGCGCGCGCGGCGGCGTTGCGTGCGAGCGATCCCGTCGAGTACGTGCGTCGCGCGCGTGCATCGATGGCCGACCACGTTCGCGCGCTGCTCGCGATGAAGGAGCGCGGCACCGTGCTGTTCGACTACGGCAACAACCTGCGCGGCGAAGCGGAGAAGGGCGGGCTGGCGCACGAGCAGGCGTTCTCGTATCCGGGATTCGTGCCCGAGTACATCCGTCCGCTGTTCTGCACCGGCAAGGGTCCGTTCCGGTGGGCCGCGCTGTCGGGCGATCCCGAGGACATCCTCGCCACCGATCGCGCGGCGCTCGCCGAGTTCCCGAACGACGCGCGGCTCCATCGCTGGATTCCGCTCGCGCAGAAACACGTGCAGTTCCAGGGGCTGCCGGCGCGCATCTGCTGGCTCGGCTACGGCGAGCGCGCGCGACTGGGCCTGCGCTTCAACCGCATGGTTCGCGAGGGCGCGTTGAAGGCGCCGGTCGTGATCGGCCGCGATCACCTCGATGCCGGCTCGGTCGCGAGCCCGTTCCGCGAGACGGAGAACATGAAGGATGGCAGCGACGCGGTCGCCGACTGGCCGATCCTGAACGCCCTGCTCAACACCGCGTCCGGCGCGTCATGGGTGAGCGTGCACCACGGTGGCGGCGTCGGTATCGGCAACTCGATTCATGCCGGGCTCGTGATCGTGTGCGACGGTAGTGCCGAGGCCGACGAACGGCTCGAGCGCGTGCTGACGAACGATCCCGGCACCGGGGTCATGCGTCACGCGGACGCCGGCTACCCCGAGGCGATCGAGTTCGCGAAGAAGAGCGGGATGAACCTGCCGGGGATCACTTCGTGACGATCTCGCCCGCGAGCGAATCCGGCAAGACGGTTGCCGGCCGGACCTCGTACCTCGTCGTTCACAACACCTCGGAAGTCGTCACGCCCGACGCGGACGGCCGCACGGTGGTGCGTCATCCGCGCGGCGCGGTCGTGTTCCGCGACGGCCGGGTGCTCGAAGTGGGCTCGGGCGCCGAGCTCTTGAAGCGCCACTCGGACGCACGGCCGATCAACGCGAACGGGCACCTCGTGACGCCGGGCCTCGTCGATTGCCACACCCACATGATCTTCGCCGGGCAGCGCGCGGTCGAGTTCCAGCGCCGGCTCGCGGGGCAGAGCTACGCGGACATCGCGGCGGCGGGCGGCGGCATCCGCTCCACCGTCGCGGCGACTACCGGCGCGCGGGAAGATGCGCTCGAGAAGAGTCTCGCGGGCCGGCTCGAGCGCTGGCGCGCGAACGGCTGCACGACGGTCGAGGTGAAGAGCGGCTACGGTCTCGCGCCGCAAGCCGAGATTCGCCTGCTCGAGCTGATGCGCGGCGCGGTTCAGCGCGTGCCGGTCCGTGTCGTGCGCACGGCGCTCCTGCTCCATGCGCTGCCGTTCGAGTACCAGGACCGCCGCGGTGCCTATCTCGCCGAGATGAAGGACCGCGTGCTGCCGGAAATCCAGCGCCGTGAGCTCGCGACCGCGGTCGACGTGTTCTGCGAGTCGATCGCGTTCTCGGTCGACGAATGCCGTGAGCTGCTCCTCGCCGCCCGCGAGCGCGGGCTCGCGATCAAGCTGCATGCGGACCAGCTCGAGAACGGCGGGGGAGCCAAGCTCGCGGCGGAGCTCGGCGCGCTGTCGGCCGACCATCTCGAGTGCGCGACCGAAGAGGATTGGCGTGCGCTCGCCGCGGCGGGCACGGTCGGCGTGCTGCTGCCGGCGGCGGCGCTCACGCTGCGCCAGCGTCTGCCGGAGGCCGCGATGGTGCGGGCGAGCGGCGCGCGGTTCGCGATCGCGACCGACTTCAATCCCGGCACCGCGCCCGCGCAATCGCTGCTCGAGTGCGCGGCGCTCGCTTCGCGCCTGTGCGGTTTCTCGGCCGACGAAATCCTGCTCGGAACGACGTGGAACGCGGCGAAGGCGCTCGGCCTCGAGTCGCAGGTCGGCCATCTCACGCCCGGCGCCTGGGGTGACGCCGTGGTATGGGAGTGCGAGACGCTGGAAGAGCTGCCGTACTGGCTCCCCGCGGTGCGCCCCGACTGCGTATTCATCCGCGGCGCCGACCTCGCATTCCCCGCGATCGAGCGAAGAGTTTGGCCTTGATTGCACGAACTCGCGCAGGATGGTTACTTCTGTGCGCCGGTATTGTCCTTTGTGCAGCTCGCCAGTCGAGACCGCTTCCGAAAGTCACGGTCGTCGTACACGTCAGCGGAGCCACAGGCGATTCCTTGGCTTGGGCGTTGGTCCGTTTCTATGATCCCGACGTCGACCTGCATGTCGAGCGACGTGCAGATGCTGCAGGCTGTGTGGGCTGGCATGACGTGCCGATAGGAACGCATCGGCTAATTGCCTCAGCCGTCGCGCACGAGACCGTCGAGCGAGAGGTATTCGTGCGCAAGCGCTCGGCGGATACGATCGAGGTACGCCTTCCTTTGAGGCCTGAGTTCCGCGATTGCAAGGTGGGGATGAGAAACGACGGAGGCGCCCGGATCCATTGCCCGGACCGAGAGATTGAGCTCTCGCCCGGCGGGCGCGTTGAAAGAACATTGATCATCGATAGGAATAGTCCCTATTCGAAGTACCGGTGAGCCCGGAGATGGGAAGAGATGGCCCAACTCGTCGAGTGCGTTCCCAACTTCTCGGAAGGTCGCCGCCGTGAGGTGGTCGAGCAGCTGATCGCGGCGATCAGCGCGGTGCCCGGCGTCACGCTGCTCGACAGCGAGATGGACCCGGACCACAACCGCTCGGTCATCACGTTCGCGGGTGAGCCGCAGGCGGCGATCGAAGCTGCGGTGCGGGTGGCGGCGCGCGCGGCGGAACTGATCGACCTGAATCAGCACCAGGGCCAGCATCCGCGCATGGGTGCGATGGACGTGCTGCCGTTCGTGCCGATCGAGGATCTGACGCTCGACGACTGCGCGAACCTCGCGCGGCAGGCCGGGCAGCGGATCGGCGAGCTCGGCATCCCGGTGTTTCTCTACGAGGCGGCGGCGTCGCGCCCCGATCGCGTGAGTCTCGCCGACGTGCGGCGCGGCGAGTTCGAAGGCCTGCGCGAGGTGATCGGCAAGGATCCGAATCGCGCGCCGGACTTCGGGCCGTCGCGGATCCATCCATCGGCCGGCGCGACCGCGGTCGGCGCGCGGCGCTTCCTCGTCGCGTTCAACGCGAACCTGAACACGGCCGACGTGCGCGTCGCGAAGGCGGTGGCGAAGACGATTCGCGAGCAGAGCGGCGGGCTCAAGAACGTCCGCGCGCTCGGCTTCTCGATCGAAGGCGGCCGCCGCGCCCAGGTCAGCATGAACCTGGTGAACACCGAGGCGACGCCGATCCACCGCGTGCTCGCGTTGATCCGTGAAGAAGCCGCGCGGCACGGCGCCGCGATCTCGGGATGCGAGGTCGTGGGACTGATCCCGGAGGCGGCGATGCTCGATGCGGCGGAGCACGTGCTCCAGCTCGAAGGCTTCCGTCGCGATCAAGTGCTCGAGCTGCGGCTCAAGCGGCCGCCGATCTCGGAAGGCGTGTCGTTCGGCCAGCTGCTCGATCAGGTCGCGGCGTCGACGCCGACACCGGGCGGCGGAACCGTCGCGGCACTCGTCGGAGCGCTCGGTTCGGCGCTCACGGCGATGGTGTCGAACCTGTCGGTCGGGAAGAAGAAGTACGCCGCGCACGAACCCGAGCTGCGCACGATCCAGACGCGCTCGGCCGAGCTGCGCCGCGAGCTGCTCGCGCTCGCGCGACTCGACAGCGAGTCGTTCGAGCAGGTGTTGAAGGCGACCCGGATGCCGAACGCCAAGCCGGCCGAGACCGAGGCGCGCGAAGCGGCGTTGGCGGCCGCGAACCTCGAGGCGGCACGCGTCCCGCTGCGCACCGCGCAGGCCTGTCTGGCGCTCGTCGAGCTCGCCACTCAGGCAGCCAAGTGGGGGAACGTCAACGCGATAACGGACGCCGGGGTAGGCGGGCTGCTGGCCCGCGCCGCCGGGGAAGGCGCGTTGCTCAATGTCGAAATCAACCTGAAGTCCGTGCCCGCGTCCGCCGATAAAGAAGGCGTGGAGATGGAGTTGCGCCGCCTCCAGGCCGCTCTCGGCGCCGAAGGCGGAAGCTGCATGGATGCGGTGCGAGCCACGTTCCACACGACCTAATGGATGAGGCGAGCCGGGGTGCTCGAGGTTGATGAGCAGCCATGGCGGGCCCGTTCCGGCCCGTGGAGAACACCCCAGTTGGAAAAGGCGATCGAGATCAAGCGACGGGCGCAGCGTTGCATCCAGAACGGTGATCTGGATGGGGCGCTGAACGAGTACGAAAAGCTCGTCGCCGCGGACGACGCGGATCCTTACAACTTCGTCCTTCTGGCCGACCTTCTCTTCAAGAAGGGGGACGGCTCGGGGGCGACGAACCGCTATCTCTCCGCGGCGAGTGCCTACGAGAAGGCCGGTCTCTACAAGAACGGGATCGCGGTCTGCAAGAAGATGATGCGTCTCTCGCTCGCACCGGTCCTGGTGCTCGAGCGACTCGCCGGTCTCCATGCCCTGGACGGACTGGGCACCGAAGCGAGCCTCTACTACCAGCAGTTCGCCGAGCACCTCGTGCGCGACGAGAAGTTCAAGGAGGCCGTCGAGGCGCTGCGCAAGGGCTTCGAGGCGTGCCGCGAGAACGTGAAGGTGCTCGAGCGCATGTCCGAGGTCTACCTCCTCATCGAGGACATGCCGAGCGCCGCTCGCAGCCTCGTCGAGGCGGCGCAGTACTACGACGTCGCCGGTGACACCGAGCGCGCGGGTCGTTGCCGGGCGCGCGCCGAGCAGATGCAGCCGGGCGCCGGCTCGGCCGTCGTCGAACCAGGCTCCGCAGCACCGGCCGCACCCGTGCGGCCCGCGACGGAGGCGCTCGAGCCGCAGCGCCCGCGCACGTGGAGTGAGACGCTCGGCGGGGACACGTCGCTCGTCGTGTCGGGCGAGGTGGAGTCGAGCGGGCCGCCGCGGTTGCCGTCGTCGATCGCGAACGCGGTCGCGAACGAGAGCGAGAGCCCGACCGAAGACGAGAACGAGAACGAAACGGCGAACCCGTTCGAACGCCCGCTGTCGATCCCGGTCGAGGCGCTCGAGATCGAAACGAGCGGTCCGCCGCGGCTCGCCGACATCCAGCCGATCGAACGGCTCGAGACGGTCGATCGCCTCCGCGGGCACGCGCCATCGATCGACGCGTCGCCGGGTCTGCGCTTCGAGTCGACGCCGGCGCCGGAGGAAGAAGTCGAGGTCGAGTCGTCCGCTACGCCGGAGCCCGTGACCGCCGAAGCGCCGACCGGCGGCAGCGTGCTCGAGCACGTCGAGCGATTGCTCGCCGAGGCGCAGGAGCAATTCAATCTCGGGGATCGTTCGGCCGCGGCGATCAAGCTCGTCGAGGCCGCGCAGGCGTACGAGGGTCTCGGCCAGCACGACCACGCGGCATCGATCTATCGCAGCCTGTGCCGTACGCCGCAGGCGACGCCGGAGATCATCGCCCTGTGGCTCGCGAACTGCGAGCACCGCAACGATCCGCGCGAAGCGGCGGAGGTCGCCTGCGAGCTCGGCGATCGTGCGTTCCAGGAGGGCGGCTACGAGCAGGCGCGGGAGTGGTTCGAGCGCGCGCGCGCGTTCGATCCGGACAACGCGCTGGCGGAGCGGCGCCTCGCACGGCTGGACGAAGTCGCGAATCGCGCCGTCGCCACGGAGCCCGAGCTCCCGGTCGCGGTCGCACCGGTCGCTCCGCCGCCGGTCTTGCACGAGCCCGCGGCCGAAGTGGCGGGCGAGTCGTTGAACGGCGAGCAGGGTCGGGTGGAAGTGGCGGTCGGTCGCAGCGAGGCCGTGACGTTCGATCTCGGCGCGCTGTTGTCCGAGTTCCAGCGCGGCATCGAAGCCCAGCTTTCCGGCGACGCCCAGAGCCATTACGATCTCGGCATGGCGTACCGCGAAATGGGTCTGCTCGAGCAAGGGGTCGAAGCGTTCCGGCTCGCCGGACGCGATCCGGCGTTTGTCCATCGCTCGGCGGAGATGATCGGGCGGTGCCTGCTCGATCAGGGACGGTTCGAGGAGGCGGCGGCCGAATTCGCCGGCGTCCTGCAGGCGGAGGACCTGTCGCCCGAGCTGGGGATCAACATGCGCTATCAGCTCGGCCTTGCGTTGGAAGCCGCGGGCCACACGCGTGAAGCCCTGGCCGAGTTCGAGCGTGTGTTCTCGACCCAGGCCAACTTCTCCGACGTCGCGCTCAAGATCCGCGTCCTCCGCAAGACCCTGGAGCCGGCCTGATGTCGGAGGCGCCCGTAGCGGGCACGATTCGGCGCGTCGACCTCCATTCGCACACGTTTTTCAGCGACGGCACACTGTCGCCCGAAGATCTCGTCTCGCGCGCCCGCCAGCGCGGTCTCTCGGCGCTCGCGGTCACCGATCACGATTCGGTCGAAGGCATTCCGCGCGCGCGCGCGGCGGCCGAGGGCGCGCTCGATCTGGTGCCCGGCGTCGAGCTGTCGACGACGCTCGACGGCCACGATCTCCACATTCTCGGCTACTACGTCGATCCCGATCACGAGCCGCTGTGCACGAGGCTCGAGAGCTTCAAGGCGGAGCGCCGCTCGCGCGTGACGGCGATCGTCGATCGATTGCGCGAGCTCGGTGTCACGATCGAGGTCGAGCGCGTGCTGGCGCTCGCAGGCCCCGGCGTGGTGGGCCGCCCGCACATCGCGCAGGCGATGCTCGAGGTCGAAGCGGTGTTCACGCAGGACGAGGCGTTCAAGCGCTATCTCGGTTTCGGCGGCCCGGCGTTCGTGCCGCGTCCGGCGTTCTCGCCGTTCGAAGCGATCGAGCTGATCCACGCGGCGGACGGGGTGAGCGTGATCGCGCACCCCGGCTCGATGCTCGCGGACGCGACGATCGAGCGGCTCGCGGAAGCGGGCCTGCGCGGCATCGAGGTGTGGCATCCGCATCACACGTCCGGCACCGTGCGCCGCTACCATTTGCTGGCGCGCCGTCTCCAGCTCGTGGAGACGGGCGGCTCCGATTTCCACGGCGAACGCCGCAGCGCCGATCTCGGCGAGATCCGCGTGCCCTACGTCGCGTTCGAAGCGCTGAAACGCGCGGCCGGCATCACCGGCTGAGATCGCCCGTGCGCGGCACGCGCACGACGATCCCGCCGTTCGTTGACGCGTTCCGAGCCGGCGGCTATCTTCGGCCTCCGCGGCGTTCGGTGGCCGCCCGATGCGTGGGCGGAGCCCGCGAGCGAGCCGCTCCCCACGGCTCAGAGCTTCCCGACGGAGGATCGCGGCGATCGGACGTGAGACGCAGAGCCATCGCCGCCTCTCGTACGCCGCGTTGCTGGTTGCGGCCGGCCTGACCGGCGTCTACGCCGAGACGATCCCGAACTTCGAGGTCTTGACGCTGGTCGTGTTCTGCGCGGGCGTTCTGCTCGGCGCGCGCGACGGAGCGTTCGTCGGCATCCTGACGATGACGCTGTTTTCGTTGTTGAATCCCTACGGCCCCGCGCATCCACTCGTCACGGTCTCGCAAGTCGCGGGCGCCGCGCTGGCGGGACTCGCCGGGGCGTGGGCCGCGCGGCTCGGGGTGCCCGAGCGCAGCGCTCGAACGCGTGCGATCGTGCTCGTCGGAATCGCGGTGCCGCTGACCGCGGTCTACGATCTGCTCACGAACCTCGCGACCGGAGTCCTGCTCGGTCAGATCGTGATCACACTCAAGATGGGAGTGCTGTTCTCGCTATGGCACATCGGATACAACGCCGCGCTGTTCGCGGTGCTCGGCACTCCGCTCGTCGGCGTGTGCGGGCGCTACGCGGCGCGACTCTCGTCCTGACGGCGCTGCTGCTCGCGCCGGCGCCCGGCTTGGCGCAGGCGCCGTCGGCTGCGCGCGGCGAGTTGATCGATGCCGGCGTCGCGGACCCGATCGCGTGGTGGAGCCGGCCGGGGCTGCCCGGCTGGACGCCGGGCGGCGAGTTCGGCGCGACGTTCCCGCCGACGCTCGTGGGGCTCGTGCGCGGCTCGTGGCGGCTGACGGACTCGGACCGCGCGATCGGCCTGCAACCGTTCCCCGGCGTGCTCGAAGCGACCGTTCCGCTCGCGTGGCTCGACACGCTCGCGATCGAGACCGCGGAGAGCGGCGCGCGGGATGGCTTCGATGCCGGGCTCGCGAATGCGCGTGCGCGAACGATGTCGCCGCCGCCGAAGAGCGGCCGGCAGGCGAACGCGCGCGCGGACGCGCTGCTCGGCGGCGGGTCGGATGGGTACCAGGACAACGCACTGTCGATTCGCACCGGCGATCCGAGCTCGTACCTCTGGGGCGAGGCCGAGAGCTCGAACCGTGACGAGCACGCGACGCTCGGTCTCGCGGGCCATCACGCGTACGACGGAGTCGCGGCGCGCACGTTCGGCGGCCGGCACCGCGTCACCGGCTCGTTCGCGCAGCGTGGAGCCGCCGCCTCGATGCTCGCCGGCGTCGACGAATCCGCGAGCGGCGAGAGCGGGGCGCTCGAATATCGCTGGCTGCCGAACGACCATCAGCTCGCCGTGCGTCTGTCGCGCGGACAGGATCACCGCGAGAGCTTCGGCGGCGGGCTCCCGTTCTCCCGGCGCGATGCGCAGCAGACCGAGGCCGAGGTCGAGTTCTCGCGCCGCGATTCCGTCGAACGATGGGGGATCTCGGCGCGCGCGTCGGAGGCGGAAGTGCGACGTGCGACCGTCGGCGTCACCGAAGGAGGGAACGCAGGCGCGTGGTGGGTCGACGCGCGGTTGCGCGAGCCGGCCGGCGACGGGGTGTGGAATGCAGGGCTCGGGGTCGGACGACACGAAGGCGTCGAGCGCTTCGAATGGGCGCCGTCGCTGAGCTATCGCTTCGGTGCGCGGCCGATCGGCGGCCGCGCGGTGATCGAGCGTCAGGTCGTCCCGGTGTGGAGCGACCTGGCGCCGGGACAGTCGCGCTTCCTCCAGAGCACGTGGCTCGGCGGCCTCGAGGTCGAGGGGCG
>JADMIO011298078.1_pt1 | contig 21887 bp, 18 predicted proteins | sample 8958161 | NCBI WGS metagenome assembly JADMIO01 (sample SAMN16585339, study PRJNA669376) | soil metagenome | isolation source: Crop rotation soil | place: USA: Cullars Rotation, Alabama | collected 2011
GGCCGCCGTCGGCGTCCGAACCGAGCCGTACCGCGTATTCTCGCACCGCGCGATCGTCGGCGCCTTCGCGCAGCACGGATTCCGCGTGCGCCGCGTCCATCGCCAGTTCGTGATGCCGATTGCGATTCACAAGGGTATCAATCGTCCGCGATTGACCGTCGGCCTCGAACGCCAGTTCGAGCGGCTGGGCCTTCTCGCCGCGTTCGGCTCGCCGGTGACGCTCGTTGCCGATCGTGCGTGATCTCGTCACCGGCGTCACCGGTTTCACCGGTGGACACCTGGCCCGCTTCCTGGCCTCGCGTGGCCACACGGTTCGAGGCCTGGTGCGCGATCGGGAGCGGGGCAAGGACCTCGAAGCCGCTGGCGTCGAGCTCGTGACGGGCGATCTGCGTGACGGCAAATCGCTCGACGCGGCGGTGCAGGGCATCGACGTCGTGTACAACCTGGCCGCCGTGTACCGCCAGGCCGGGATTTCAACCGAGACGTATCGCGAGGTGAACGCCACCGCGGTGGGACGTCTGATCGAGGCCGGCGCCCGCGCCGGCGTGCGGCGCATCGTCCACTGCAGCACGGTGGGCGTTCACGGCGACATCGAGCACCCGCCCGCGAATGAAGATGCGCCGCTCAAGCCGGGCGACATTTACCAGGTGACCAAGGTGGAGGGGGAGTCGATCGCGAGGGACGCGGCGGCTCGCACGGGCGCCGAGGTCGTCATCGCGCGTCCGACCGGCATTTTTGGTCCCGGCGATCGGCGGCTGCTGAAGCTGTTCCGCAGCGTCCTTCGCCGGCTGCCGATTCTGGGCAGTGGCGAGATCTATTACCATCTCACCTACATCGACGATCTCGTCGAAGGGTTTCGTTTGTGCGGCGAGCACCCCGCCGCGGCCGGGCGCACCTACATCCTCGCGGGCGCGGAGGTGACGACGCTGAACGTGCTGATGCAGCGGATTGCGGCGATAGGCGGCGTCAAACCGCCGTCGGTGAAACTGCCGGTATGGCCGTTCTGGCTCGCGGGTGCCGTCTGCGAAGCCGTGTGCGTCCCCCTCGGCATCGAACCGCCGATTTACCGCCGCCGCGTCGATTTCTACACGAAAAGCCGCGCCTTCGACATCTCGCGCGCGCGCCGCGAGATCGGCTACAACCCCCAGCTCCCGCTGGATGAAGGGATCCGCCGCACGCTGAACTGGTATCGCGACCATGGATGGGTCTAAGGCGATCGACAAGGCGCAGGAGCAGCTCTTCGCGCCGGGGACGTCGAGCCTCGACAAGTACGCGACCCTGGTCGTGGGGCGATCCGGGATGTTCGCCCTCATCAAGTACGAAGCAATCGTGACGTTCACGCAGAGCGTTCCAGGGGCGCTGGGCCTCGCGCTGCGCAAGACGTTCTACCCGCTGCTCCTCGGATCGTGCGGCCGTCACGTGGTATTCGGCCAGAACGTCGTCCTTCGCCATCCGCACAAGATTCACCTCGGCGACAACGTCGTCGTCGACGATAACTGTTTGCTCGACGCGAAGGGCGCCTCGAACCAGGGCATCCGGATCGGCAGCGGCGTCTTCATCGGACGCAACACGATCCTGTCGTGCAAGAACGGCGACATCGACATCGCCGATGGCGCGAACATCGGCTTCAATTGCGAGATCTTTTCGGCAAGCCGCGTCGCCGTCGGCGCCGGCGTCCTCGTGGCCGCATACGCCTACATCATCGGCGGCGACCACGATTTCTCCGACCCGTCTCAGTCCGTGCTGGCGCAGGGGCGGACGTCGAGTGGGGTCTCGGTCGAAGCCGGCGCGTGGATCGGGGCCGGCGCCAAGATTCTCGACGGCGTCACGATCGGCGAACGCGCCGTGATCGGCGCCGGAGCCGTCGTGCGCGACTCGATTCCGGCGCAAGCCGTCGCGGTCGGCATTCCGGCGCGGGTAGTTCGCTCATGACGGTGGCGTCCGGCTTGAGCCGGACGGGGAATGTGTCGGTGGCGTCCAGCTTTCTTGTCCGCCGAAGCGCGCCGCGCGAAGGCGGAAGCCGGACGACTGGATGAAACTCGCCGTCGTCACGTCGAGCCCGCCGAATGTGGAGGGCGGCCACCTGGTTATCGCGCGCGCGCTCGTCAGTGCCGCCCGCGGCATGGGCTACGACGCGGCGCTCGTCCTGACGCCCGACTATGGATTCGGCCGCACGCTAAGGACGTATCTCGGGAATCGCTTCGCCGACATCGGCGCGCCGGATCGAGTCATCAGCCTTCGCTATCCGAGCTACGCGGTGCGTCATGCGCAGCACGTCTGCTGGCTGAATCACACGATGCGCGAGTACTACGACCTCTGGCCGCGCTTTGCCGCCACGCTCTCTCCACTCAATACCATCAAGGAACGGACCCGCCGGGCCCTCATCCACGCGGCCGACAGCTATCTGCTGCACCGCAACGTGCGCGAGGTCGTGGCGCAGTCGGCGACGGTGCGCGATCGGCTGCGACGCGATTTCAACATCGAAGCGGCGGTCGTGCACCCGCCCGCGCCGCCGCGTGCCTACCGGTGCGACGGCTACGAGCCGTTCCTGTTCTGTGCGTCGCGCCTCGTCGCGTTGAAACGTGTCGATCTCGTCATCCGGGCGCTGGCGCAGCCGGTCGCGAAAGGGGTTCGGCTCGTCGTCGCCGGTGCCGGGGAGAGCCGCGACGAAGTGGAGAAACTGTCCGACACGCTCAAGGTCGCGGATCGCGTCAGCTTCGTCGGTCATGTGGACGAGGATACGCTCGTCGATTACTTCGCGCGTTGCCGTGCGGTCGTTTTCGTGCCGTTCGCCGAGGATTACGGCTTCGTCGTCAGCGAAGCGTTCGCGTCGCACAAAGCGGTCATCACCTGCAGCGACAGCGGCGGTCCAACGGAGCTCGTGACCGACGGCGTCAGCGGCGTCGTTGCACCGCCGGATCCGGCGGAGTTGGCAGTGGCCATGGCTCGCGTGATGGACGATGAGCGGCTGGCCGAGCAGATGGGGAAGGCGGGCGCCGAGCAGATGGCGAAGCTCAGTTGGTCAACGGCCGTATCGCGTCTCGTCGCTCCCTGATCGCTTCACCGCGTGAGCCAGAGAGGTAGGTGCCAACTCTTGCGGTAACGAGCGCCAGCCCGACGAAGCTCAACCGTGGTGGCTTCAAATAGTGAGGCGCACCGATCAGGACGCGACCTCGAAGATATCAACCTTTACCCCCCGGCGGTCCTCGGTGATGCGCGTATCCGCAGGGGAGTCGTAACACACCATGAGTGACAGAGGCGCCTCGCGTACGATCGACAGTCCTTCGGCGTGGTCTTTCGTCACGCCGAAGGGCACGGTCACCAGACGGGTGAGATCCTTGTTCCACGTGAGCGAGTCGGTGTGCTGGTTCAAGCCGTCCTTCCAGCGATAGATGTAGACCGGTCCGTCGAGATCCATCGATGGCCCCGAGAGCACGAGGAGATCGTTGCCCGCGATCACCAGGTCCCGCACCCCAAGTCCATCCAGTTGGAGAAAGTGCTTCAGATACGGCCGGCCCGATCCCAGCGTGTCGAGGGTGAGCGTGCCGGCGTCCGCCACCCGCAACTCGACGATCATCGTCCAGCCGCGAAACACAGGGCCGCGCAGCCCGAGAAAGACGCGGCTGCCGGACACGGCGAGCCCCTCGACGTCGAAGCCGTTGTCCTTGCTCGGGATGCCGATGACCGTGCCTCCCTCGATGCGCGGCACGAACCGGCCGACGTGTTGATCCGTCGACAGGGCGGTCGACAGCAGGTTCCCACGTGTGTCGCCGGCGAGGCGCGCCGCCGATAATCCTCCATGGAGGCTGACGGGCGTGGCGTGGGTGTCGAGCGGCACCCTGGCGAGCGTGAACCGGTTGCCTTCGAGCTCGATGGTCGAAAGACGTTTCACGTTCTCTTCGAGCGGCTTCGTCTTGTCGGCTTTCTTGCGTTTGGCGCTATGCGAACCGATCAACCACAGGTAGCCGCCGTCCACATCGAGACCTTCGATGTCGATCTCTTCCTTCGCCGGGCCAGGCAGTCCGAGCCGTTCTTTCAGATCGAAGCTCGTGTGGCTCGCGAAGTTGCCGGAGGCGTCGCGCGTCATGCGATGGACCGCCGTCCCTTCGTCGCCGCCCAGCCAGAGATGATCGCCGTCCAGCACGATGGCGGACACGTTGTCGCGAATGTTTTCGAGATCCTCTTTCGATAGGGTGTCAGCGAATCGCAGGAGAGGGCCGTCCGGGTCCGGCATTGAGGACTCCTTGCGCCGGGCTCGGCGCCGCTCGGATTGAGCCGAAGACGGGCCCCAGTCTAGCCGCGGACCACGAGCGTCGTCCACGTCGATTCCGGATCCATCCGCGCGCCGATGAGGGTGACGATCGGCTACGGCGATACTTCAGTCGATTGGAATCTGCCGGAGTTGGATGGACGACACCCCGTCGCGCGGACCTTCCACACCGTAGTCCGCCACGTACAGCGAATGTTCGTCGAATCCCGCTCCGAATCCGCGCGGGACGGGCTGGTCGGCGCGCCGCAGGCGGCCATTCCAATCGTACACGTTCAGAAACGCATTCCCCCCGGTGGGTTGCCCCATCCGCCAGTCTGGCGGAATCTCGTACTTGGCGTGAATGACCGCCACCGACTTTGCAAAGGCGACAATCCGTTCGATCGTGCTGTTTTCGCCGAGCCAGCGCATCCGGTCCTCGATCGCCGCCGACGTGGGCAGCCTGGCCCCCGATCTGACGAATCTGGGCGAACGCGTGTCGATCAGTGTCGCGGTCGAGTTCTCGGAGGAATACACACCCACGTGATCGCTCGCCGGTAATGCGGCCACATACCGAATGCCGGTTGCAGTGACCGCCGCGTCGAGCCTGACGTCCGGGCACTGCCCACCCGCGAAGCACGCGATTTCGTAGGGAACGACGAGTGGTCGTGCCGCACCGTCCGTGAGCGAAAGCCGGATTCCCAGACGCGCGGTTTCGTAATAGGTTTCTGCCGGAGGAATGAGGTTGGCGGCGCGGGCCTCCGCGGGCACCCACAGTCCGCTCAGCACCAGGGTGTCGGCGCCGATCAAACGCGCGCCGTATCGTGGGAGAAAATTCATCGGCAGCGGGTATTCCCGCCGCGTCTTGCCCGATTCCAGGTCGAACGCCCGTACCGTGGCGCCACTGCGCATCATCGGCAACGACACCACGAAGAGCGAGTGGTTGGCGCAGTCAACGGCCATCGACACTGCGAGCGCCGGTTCAATGGGTAGATCCGTCAACGCTTTCGAGGCGCCGAGGTCGTAGCGCCGAATTTTCTGGCGGGTGTCGGCCAGGTAAGCGATGTCCCCGCATCGGACGATCGCCAGGACAGTGCCGAAACCCTCGGGTGCGCTGAGCGTCCACGACTGCTCACGAACAGGAGCTCGACAGCCCGACACGGCTATCAACAGCCAGCAAATCGCGGTCAGGTGAAGACGTTGGACAACGGCCATGCTGAAATAGCCCTTCACAAGTAGTTTCCTCTCAAGCACCGCGCGTGGACAACGATTCGTCACGCAACAAAGCAGATCGTCGATGCGGTGCTAGAATTCGTTGAATGGCGTACCGGAGCGAGCTCGAGGCGCGTCTCGCCAAGAAGACGACCAAGGCGATCGTCGATTATTCGATGATCGAGGACGGCGATCGCGTGATGGTCGGCCTGTCGGGCGGCAAGGACAGCTGGGCGCTGCTGCAGATCCTCGACGTGCTGCGCCAGCGGGCGCCGATCCGCTTTACGCTCGTCGCCGTCAACGTCGATTCCGGCTACAAGGAATACAAGCACGACGTCATCGCCCGAACGTGCGAGGCCCGCGGCTGGGAATACCGCATCGAGCACACCGGCATCGGCGAGCTGATCGAGGACATTCTCGACGAGGACCAGACGCCCTGTTCGCTGTGCGCGCGGCTGCGGCGCGGCGTGCTCTATCGAATCGCTTCGGAAGTCGGCGCCCACAAAATTGCGCTCGGCCATCACGCCGACGACTTCATCGAGACCTTGCTCCTGAACCTGTTCTTCGCCGGTGCGCTCAAGGCGATGCCGGCGAAGCTCGTCTCCGACGATGGCGCCCACGTCGTGATTCGGCCGCTCGTCCTCGCCGGCGAAGACGAAGCGCGGCAGTACGCGAAGCAGTGCGACCTGCCGATCATCGGCTGCTGCTGTCCGGCCTGCGGAGATCTGTCGCTGCAGCGGCAGCGCGTGAAGCGGCTCTTGATGGATCTCGAGGTCGAGCATCCGGGAGTCAAACAGTCGATGCTCAAGGCGCTCGGTAACGTTGCGCCGCGGCATCTGCTGGATACACGCCTCAATCCACCGGCGGCCCTTCGCGCGTCGGCGCCGGTGCGCCTCGCCGCCGAACGTGCCGCATCCCGGCCGCGCGATCGCGCCATCCGTCTAATGCCCATTGCCTGAGATGACGTTCGGGGCGGTCGAAGCCCACACCCGACATCGCGTTGCCAGTCAGCGCCTCGTCGCCGCCGCCGTCATCATCGTCGCGGTCGCCTGTGCGGCGCCGGCGGTCGCTCAGCAGCGCCCGCTCTTGACCGAAGATCCCGAGCCGATTGGCGCCGGCCGAATCCTGATCGAAGCCGGCTTCGAGGCGGCGGACAACCAGAAATACCCAGCGTCCGGTCTCGAAGGCAATCTCGTGCGTTTTCCGACCCTCGGTCTGAGCTTCGGCCTCAGCTCGATTGCGGAACTCCAGATCGACGGCGGGTTCTATAACCACTTGAGCATCGAGACGAGACGGAAGGCGCCGCTGTCGGGCCTGCTGGACGTGACCGGTGATTCGACCCACGACGTCGAGGACACGGTCGTGGCGACGAAGATACGAGTGCTGTCGGAGACCGACGGCCGGCCCGCCTTCGCCCTGCGCTTTGCGACGAAGCTGCCGAACGCCTCGAACGAGAGCGGTCTCGGCCTCGATACCATCGACTTCACCGCGTCGCTGCTCGGCGCCAAGACCGTCCGGTCCATTCGCCTCGTCGGAAATATCGGAATCGCGATCCTCTCGGATCCCACTGACGGCTCCAGGCAGAACGACAACCTCGCCTACGGTGCTTCGCTCGCCCGGGCGGTGACCACGCGCACCGAGATCGTCGGTGAAGTCAACGGGCGGGCCTCGTCCAAGAGCAAGGCCTATCCAGGAACCGAATCGAGGGGATTACTGAGATTTGGCGGACGCTATACGAGCAACGCCTTCCGCGTCGACGGCGGTCTCTATTTCGGCTTGACGAGCCACGATCCGACCGTGGGCTTGACGTTAGGGTTCACCTACGTGCTCAACGCGTTCAAGGTGCCGTAAGAGCAGTGTCTTCCGTGGGATCGTCTTTTCACATTTCCGTGACATCCGTGGTGGTGCGTTTCGCGTTGATTTCGTAGAACGCGTTCACGGTGCGGATTTCGGCTTCCCGCCTTTCCGCCGTCCAGCCCAGCTCGCCGCCCACGAGCGCCGCCGCACGCACCAGCGCCTCGGCGCCGGGGTGCCCGACCGCGCCGAGCGGCGTCCGCCGAATCACCGCGTCCGCGAGCGTCGCGACCATTTCGTGCCGGACCGCCCAGATCAACTCGGCCCCGATGACGGGTGATGCCTTCGCCACGGTCGTCAGCCAGCGGTCGGACGCGCCACCGAGTGCGATCACGTCGCCGGCGCCGCTGCCGTAGCTCGACACGAGATGAGCGTTCGTCGCCGCTGTCAGCACGCCGCCGTGCGCACGCGCCACCGCCTCGACGATCGCCGGCACGTCGCCGGCACCGTTGCCGCAAAGAGGAGTCGACGCCGTTCGACATGGCGCTGCTCGTTGTTTGAGCCTGGCGACGATGATGTCCGTGACGCGTTCGGCGACGCCGCGGGCCGTCGTGTACTTGGTGCCGAGCACCGAGATCAGGCCGTCGATGCCTTTGGCGGCATAGTCCTGAACCCGTTCGTGACCTTCCAGGCTGACGGTGCCGTTGCCATTCGCCGCGGCGGGCACAACCCCGCGGTGAACGAGACTGACGTCGTCGGCGGTGAGACTCAGCGCCGGAAATGCTTCATTCAGTTGCGCCAGAAACCGTTCGACGTCCGGTGCGTCGACGCCGTCATCGCCGGGCTGGACGGCGGTTGTCGATTCAAAGGTGCCGAAGACGGTCCGGTCGTGATACGGCACGGCAAAAAACGTCTTGCCCGATGCGGTGCGTCCGCCGATCGCTGCCGAATCCGCTGGCCGCGCCACGACGAGATTCATGGCCTTCAGAAACGGTGCGTGCACGCGCAGGCCGAGCGGCCTGAAAAGCTTCTCCACGTGAGACCCGCACGCGCACACGACGATGCGCGCAGAGATGGTGAGCGGCGATCCGTCGGTGCGGTCGATTGCCTCGGCGCCGACCACGCGGGAACCGTCGGTCGCCAGTGATACGGCTTCGACGTAATTAGCGAGCGTCGCACCGAATCGAGCGGCGGCCAGCGCCCAGGACAGCGTCAGCCGATCGGCTTCGGTCGTGACGTAGTCGTACCAGACCGCCGCTCCCGCGCACGGCTGTCCGCCCAGCGCCGGAAATCGGGCGGCCGCGTGCTCGGCGCTCACCACCTCGCCTGCCGGTAGCCAGAGCGACTCCGGAACGTCGTCATTGCGGTCGCGGCCGACGATCGCGTCGAGCGCCATGCCGGCGCGCATGGCGAGCGGGCCCTTCGTCAGCGAATCGGTGAGCGGCAGGACGAACGGCATCGGCTTGACCGCGTGCGGGGCGATCCGCGCCAGCGTCCGCCGCTCGCGAATCGATTCGCGCGAGCGCGCGACGTCGAGACTCTGCAGGTAGCGCAGGCCGCCGTGGATCGTGCGCGCGTGGTTGAAGGAGCTGCCGCTGCCGAAGTCGCGGCGTTCGATGAGCGCGACGCTCAGTCCGCGCTGCGCCGCGTCGTACGCAATCGTCAATCCGTACACGCCGCCGCCGACGACGAGCAGATCGAACGTCTGTTCGCCGAGCGCCGCTCTGCCGCGGATCATGAGCCGATAGTATAGTGTCGGCCGTGGCGACGACTGACGAGGTGCGCGCGTACTGGGAGCGGCACATTCACGATCTCGAGATCACGCGGCATGCGGTCGGCTCGCGCGGCTTCTTCGACGATCTCGACGAGTATCACTTCGACAAGCTCCATCATCTGCTGCGGCTCGTCGACTTCAACGGCTATCGCGGCAAGGACGTGCTCGAAGTCGGCTGCGGCGCCGGCGTCGATCTGGCGCGCTTCGCCAGAGGCGGCGCCATCGTCACCGGCGTTGATCTCACGAAGTCGGCGATCGATCTTGCAACCGCCAACTTCGCGCAGCAGGGACTGACCGGCGACTTCCGCGTCGCCGACGGAGAGCAGCTGCCGTTTGCCGGCAATGCCTTTGACCTCGTCTATGCCCATGGTGTCGTGCAGTACACGGCCCATCCGGAGAAACTGGTCGCGGAGTGTCATCGCGTGTTGAAGCCGGGAGGATTGGCGATCTTCCAGGTCTATAACCGCGTGTCCTGGCTGAATGCGCTATCGAAAGTCATGAAAGTGGGACTCGAGCACGACGATGCGCCGGTGCTGGACAAGTACAGCATTGGGGAATTCCGGAAGCTGCTGGCAGGGTTCCGCAGCGTGCGCATCGTGCCCGAACGCTTTCCCGTCAAGTCGCGCCTGCACGGTGGCTGGAAGGGCACTTTGTACAACGGCGTGTTTGTCGGGACGTTCAACGCGCTGCCGCGGCCTCTCGTCAGCCGCTTCGGCTGGCATCTGCTCGGATTCTGCGAGAAATGACTCGAGAGCTCATACGGTTCGCGAAGGCGCACGCCTACGGCAACGATTTTCTGTACGTGGAGCAGTCGCTGGTGCAGGGCGCAGCCCTGGATCGGCTGTCGCGCGAGATGTGCGATCGCCACCAGGGGATTGGCGCCGACGGCCTCGTGGTCTACGCACCTGCCGCCGCCGGAGCGACGATGCGTCTGCTGAATGCGGATGGCAGCCGTGCCGAGGTGTCGGGCAATGGGGTGCGGGCGCTGGCGGCGCTGCTGCTGCAGGATGATCCGCGAGCACACGCGGCGCTGACCATCGAAACCGAGGCCGGCGCCAAAACGCTCACGCGCCTCGAACGGTCCGGAGAGCGGCAGACGTTTCGCGCCTCGATGGGGCTCCCCGCCGATATCCGGCAGACCACAGTCACGATCGACGGCGAAACCATCGATCTCGTCACCCTCAACATCGGCAACCCGCAGTGCATCATCCTCGGTCCGCTTCCCGATCGGGACCGGTTCCTGCGGCTGGGAGCGGCCCTCGAACGCCACGCAATGTTTCCGGCCGGCACGAACGTGGAGTTCGTCCACGCCGAAACACCGTCGCGCCTGCGCATCACCATCTGGGAGCGCGGTGTGGGACCGACCACGTCGTCCGGCACTGGTTCGTGTGCGGCGCTCGTTGCGGCGGCGGCCTACGGCGGCGCGTCACGTGATGCGGAAGTCGTGGCGCCCGGCGGCAGTCAGCGGGTGGAGTGGGCGGACGACAACGTCTATCTGACCGGCTGGGCGGAAGTGGTGTGCACGGGCGAATGGCTTCGTCAGATTCCTCGTACTGCCTGACCGCCTTCGGCTGAAGAAAATACGATCGTCAACCCCGCCGTGGGGAAGACGGCTTGCCGCCGCTGGCTTCGGGAGCCGCCGGAACCGGCGTCAACGCTGCCAAAGCGGCTCTGGCCGCGGTCTCCGCGTCGGTGAATCGGCCGGCCTCCATCGCCGTGCGCGCTTCTTGCAGTCGCGCGTTGGAATGATCGACCGCCGTGCGGAGCTGCGCCGCGCGAGACGTGCGCCCTTCCGCCCCTTTCAACCGAATCTCCGCCCTGGCGGCGGCGTCGTTCGCGGCCGCGATCGCGGCCTCGGCGGCGGCACGGCGTGCGCTCCGGCGATCGATCGCTTCACGTGCGGCGATCTGCGCGCGCTCGCGGCTGTCGAGCGCGTGATTCAAGGCCAGGCGGTAGTCACGGTTTTCGGCGGCGGTGTGCGCGGCGGTCAAGGCCTCGATCGCGCCGTTCAGTTCGTCGGGGGCGTATTCGGCGGCCTGCGCCGCCTGCGCCACGTCGATCGCCGACTGGGCTTGCTGCATCTCCTGATCGGGCGGTGCGGAGCAGGCGGTGAAGAAGGCGGAGAAGACGAGCGAACAGAGCAGGAGTACGAGCGTCGATCGAGCGCGCAGCACGTGAGCCAGTATACGACGCGAGCGTCTGCGGCGCGGCCGGCTGTAGTACGATGAACGACCTTGGCATCGACGATCGTCCGCGCGAGAAGCTGCTGCGGCATGGAGCGAGCGCCCTCGGCGACAACGAGCTCCTCGCGCTCGTCGTCGGCAGCGGCTGTCGCGATCGGAACGCCCTGGCGGTGGCCAACGAGCTGCTGCAGCTGCACGGCGGGTTGCATGGCATCCTGCGATCGACGGCCGAGGATCTCGCCCAGACCGCCGGGGTGGGCGGCGCCAAGGGCGCGCGCATCATCGCGGCGCTGGAACTCGGCCGCCGGACACTGGCGCGCGGCGCCACGGCAAGAGTCCGCATGCACTCGTCGCAGGACGCGGCGCAGTATCTGCTGCCGATCTTCGGATCGCGGCCGACCGAGCAGTTCGGTGTGGTCCTGCTCGACGGCCGTCATCGCGTGCTGAAGACGACGATCGTGACGAAGGGAACCGTCAACGGCACGGTGGTGGAGCCGCGCGAGATCTTCCGCGACGCGATTGTCGCGGCGGCCGTCGCGGTCATCGTCTTTCACAACCATCCGTCGGGCGATCCCACTCCCAGTCGCGACGATGTGGAGTTGACGCGGCGGCTTGCCGCGACCGGCGCGCTCGTCGGCATTCCGGTCCTCGATCATCTGATTCTGGGCGACGAGCAATACTGCAGTCTGAAGGACATGGGACACGTCCCGGCATACTGATGGCGAACCTGCTGTATTTCGACTGCTTCTCGGGAATCTCGGGCGACATGATCCTCGGCGCCTTTCTCGACGCCGGACTGCCGCTCGACGAGTTGAAGCGCGCGCTCGGCAGCCTCGCCGTCGACGGCCTCGACATCAGCGCGACCAAAGTTCTGCGCGCGGGTGTGTCGGCGACGAAGTTCCGCGTCCACGAACCCGGCACCTCGCACTCCGCGCTGAGCACTGCGCCCGACGCACCCCGCACGTCGCCCGACGCACCCCGCACTTCGCACAATCACAGTCACAGTTCGCACAGTCATCATCACGAGCATCGCAGCCTGGCGGACATCTTGCGGCTGATCGATCGGTCGGCGTTGTCGGCCGCCGGCCGTGACCGCGCCAAGGCACTGTTTCAGCGGCTCGGCGAGGCGGAAGCCGCCATCCATCAGATGCCGGTCGAACGCGTCCACCTGCACGAGGTCGGCGCACTCGATTCGATTGTCGATATCGTCGGCGCGGTGTTCGCCCTCGAGTGGGCCGGCGTCGACCGCATCGTCTGCTCGCCGCTGAACGTCGGCGGCGGCACGGTCGATTCGGCGCATGGCCATTTTCCGGTGCCGGCGCCAGCCACGCTGCGGCTGTTGAGCGAAAAGGGCGCGCCGTTCTACAGCGGCCGCATCCAACAGGAGCTCGTCACGCCGACCGGAGCATTGATTGCAACCGAATACGCGACGTCGTTCGAGCCGCTGCCGCCGATGACGGCGGAGCGCGTCGGGTACGGTGCCGGCGATCGCGACTTTGCGGATGTGCCGAACGTCCTGCGCATCATGATTGGGCGCGGCGCCGACAGCCGGCCCGGCGATCGGGTTGTCGTTATCGAGTGCGAAATCGACGACATGAATCCGCAGTTGTACGGCGCGGCGATGGAGCGCTTGTACGCGGCGGGCGCGCTCGAGGTCTTTTACGTGCCGGTGCAGATGAAGAAGAACCGGCCGGGAACGCTCCTGACTGTGATCGCGGCGCCGGACCGGCGGACCGCGCTGATGGAGATCGTTTTCTCGGAGACGACGACCATCGGCTTGCGCTACCACGAAGTAGCCCGCGAGTGCCTGCGCCGGGAAATGGTGCCGGTCGAGACGCCGCTCGGGACAGTCCGCGTCAAGCTGGCCTGGCGCGACGGCCGCGTCGTCAACGCGGTTCCCGAGTTCGACGACTGTGTCGCCCTCGCGACGAAGCACCAGGTACCGGTGAAAGAAGTCCAGGGCATGGCGATCCGCGCGTTTGACGTCGGTGGCGTCCGGCTTTAGCCGGACGTCGAGCTAACATCTACTTCGATGCCGCGCTTCTACATCACGACGCCGATCTACTACATCAACGCCGAGCCCCATCTCGGTCATGCCTACACCAGCATGGTCGCGGACGTGCTGGCGCGGGCGCACCGCCTGCTCGGCGACGAGGTGTTCTTCCTCACCGGCACCGACGAGCACGGCCAGAAAGTCGAGCGCGCCGCGCAGAAGGCGGGCGTCGGCGTGACCGCGTTTGCCGATGCGACGTCGCAGAAGTTTCGTGACATCCTGCCGGCGCTGAACGTCAGCAACGATGATTTCATCCGCACCACCGAGCCGCGCCACTTCGCCGCGTGTCAGGAGCTCTGGCGGGTGGTGCGCGACCGCGGCTTCATCTACAAGGGCAAGTACGAGGGTCTGTACTGCACCGTGGACGAAGTCTTCGTGCCGGAGACGCAGCTCGTCGACGGCCGGTGCCCCATCTGCGGGAACGCCGTGGAACGCATCGCCGAAGAAAGCTACTTCTTCAAGCTGTCCGCATTTCAGCGGCCACTGCTCGACTACTTCCGCGCCCATCCTGACTTCGTCACGCCGCCGACCCGGCGGAACGAAGTCATGGCCTTTCTCGAGGCCGGCCTCGAGGATCTGAGCGTCAGCCGGACGTCCTTCAAGTGGGGGATCCCGGTCCCCGACGACCCGGCGCATGTGATGTACGTGTGGTTCGACGCGCTGACGAACTACATGACCGCTGTCGGGTACGGAGGATCCGCCCCGGGCGATCCTGCGCGCTTCGAGAAATTCTGGCCGGTGGACGTCCATCTGATCGGCAAGGAAATCGTCCGCCAGCACGCCATCTACTGGCCGGCGTTCCTGATGGCGGCGGGACTGCCGCTGCCGCGCCGCATCGCCAGCCACGGCTGGTGGATGATGGACGGCGCGAAGATGTCGAAGTCGAAGGGCAACGTCGTCCGCCCGCTCGACTACGCGGAACGTTTCGGCCTCGACGCGCTGCGCTATTTCGTTTTCCGGGAAATGATCTTCGGGCAGGACGCCGACTTCACCGACGAGGCGATCCTGACGCGCTACAACGCCGACCTCGCCAACGATCTCGGCAACCTGGTCAGCCGGGCGACGACCATGGTCCATCGTTACTGCGCCGGGATAGTGCCGCCGCCGGATGATGCGCTGCTGGCGCGGGAGCCGGAAGCGTCGCTCGACGCGGCGCTGAAGGCCCTCATCGACAAGGTCAGGAGCGCGACGGTGGCGTTCGAGCTGAGTGCCGCGCTCCGTGAAATCTGGGACGTCATCGGCGCCAGCAATCGCTATATCGTGACCCGCGAGCCGTGGAAGCTGGCCAAGGGCGGCTCACGCGCGGAGTTGGATACGGCACTGTTCGTCGCCGCCGACACGCTGCGCGTGATCGCCCAGTTGCTGCGACCCTTCATGCCGGGCACGAGCGATCGGGCGCTCGCCATGCTCGGCGTCCCGCCGACCGCGGACGCATGGACCGCATTGACGACGAGAACGCTGATGCCGGGTACGCAGCTGGGCGCCTCGGCGCCGCTGTTCCCGCGCATCGAACACACAGTGGAGGAGCTTCGAGCGATGTCCGACCAAGACTCCGGCAGCGATCCCGGTAGTGTCCGGCTTCAGCCGGACCCGTCTGCGAGCCTTTCACCATCAACCGCGCCGCCTCCTGTTGACCCGCGCATTTCCATCGACGACTTCATGAAGGTCGAACTGCGCGTGGCGAAAGTGCTGGCCGCGGAGCGCGTACCGAAGTCGAACAAGCTGCTGAAGCTGTCGGTCGACGTGGGCACCGAGCAGCGGACGATCGTCGCCGGGATCGCCGAAGCTTACGAGCCTGAATCGCTGATCGGACGGACGATCGTCGTCGTTTTCAACCTCAAGCCGGCGAAGCTGATGGGCGTCGAATCGAACGGGATGGTGCTCGCCGCCAGTCCCGAGGGCGGCAAGCCGATGCTGCTTGGATTCGAGGAGCCGCCGCCGCCGGGCAGTCGAGTCAGATAGAACGTCCGGCTGAAGCCGGCCGCCACCGGTATGCTTATCGACTCACATTGCCATCTGGCCGACGCTACCTACGCCGGAGACCTCGACGCCGTCGTGGCCCGGGCGCGGGAGGCAGGTCTCGAGCGCGTTCTCGTCATTCTCGAAGCCGGCAACCAGGACGAAGCCGCGCAGGCGCGGCGGCTCGAGGCATTGTGGCCGGAGGTGCGGACGGCGATTGGCGTGCACCCACATCAGGCGCACCAGTTCTCCGACCGACCCGAGCATGCCGCCGAGGTCGTCGGCGAGCAGTTATCCCGAACGCCGTCGGCGCGCGCCATTGGCGAGATCGGCCTCGACTATCACTACGACTACTCGCCGCGCGACGTCCAGCAGCGCGTCTTCGCATCCCAGCTTCGCCTGGCCCGCGCCCGCGGGCTGCCGGTGATCATCCATACCCGCGAGGCCGAGGCCGACACGCTCGCCCAGCTCCGTGACGACGGCGGCGGGGACGTGCGCGGGGTGCTGCATTGTTTCACCGGGACGCCGCAGCTCGCGCGCGCCGGCCTCGACCTTGGCTTCTACATCTCGCTGGCCGGGATCGTCACGTTTCCAAAGGCCGGCGATTTGCGGGAAACGGCCCGCCAGATTCCGCTCGATCGGCTGCTCGTCGAGACCGACAGCCCGTTTCTGGCGCCGGTGCCGCATCGGGGCAAGCGGAACGAGCCCGCGCTTGTGGCCCATGTCGCCTCGGCGCTGGCGGACCTGTACGGCGTGAGCGCCGCCGATCTGGCCGATCGCACGCGCGCGAATTTCCACACGCTGTTCGGGCCGTGATAAAGTTTCGGCAACCTCCGTGGCGAACGCCGAGCGAATCACGCCTGCATTGACGCAGATTTTCGAGCCGATCCGCGCCGATCTCGAGCTCGTGGATCGCGAATTCGCGCGCCACGTCGAATCGCAGGTCGAACTCATCCCGACGATCGGGAAATACATCCAGTCGAGCGGCGGGAAGCGTATTCGGCCGGCGGTCCTGCTCATGGCTGCGCGGCTGAGCGGCTATACGGGCGATCGCGCCGTGCTTTACGGCGCCGTCATCGAGTTCATCCACACCGCCACGCTGGTCCACGACGACATCATCGACGAGTCGGAACTGCGCCGCGGGCGCCTGGCGGTGCACTCGCGCTGGGGCAACGACATCACGGTGCTCCTCGGCGACTACCTCTACATCAAGTCGATGGCGCTGGCGCTCACCCACGACACGCTCGATCTGGTGCGCGTGCTGTGCGACGTCACGCTCCGCATGATCGAAGGCGAGCTGTACCAGCTCACCAAGAACGGCGATGCCGATCTGACCGAAGAGGAGCACTTCGACATCATCCGCCGCAAGACCGCCTATCTCTTCGGCGGCTGCGGACAGATCGGCGGCATGCTCGGCAAGGTGACGAAGGAACAGGAAGAAGCGCTGCGCGACTACGGGTTCAACCTCGGCATCGCGTTCCAGATCGTCGACGACCTCCTCGACTTCACCGGCGACGCTTCCTCGCTCGGCAAGCCGATCGCCGCCGATCTACGTGAAGGCAAGATGACGCTGCCGCTGATCCACCTGCTCCAGCAGGACGAAGAAAACGGCGCGGCGATCGTGCGCGACATCATCAACCGCCGGACCACGACCGATCAGCAGTGGAAAGAGCTGCTCAAGATCCTGAAGGATCATCGCTCGATTGACTACGCCTACAGCCGCGCCGTCGAGTTCGCGGAACGCGCCAGGAAGCCGCTGTGCGCCTTCCCGCCGAGTTCCGAGCGCGACGCGCTGCTCGCGCTGCCCGATTACGTACTCTCGCGGGATCGGTGACTCGCTCGGCCGACCCTGCAGCGCGCGCCCGCGAGCTGCGCGAATCCATCCGTCATCACGAAGAGCGCTACTACATCCACAACGACCCGGAAATCTCCGACGCCGAGTTCGACGCGCTGCTGCACGAGCTCGAGGCGCTCGAGGCCGAGCATCCCGATCTCGTCACCCCCGACTCGCCCACGTTGCGCGTCGCGGGGCGGGCGACCGAAGGCTTTGCCACCGTCGAGCACATCGAACCGATGCTCAGCCTCGACAACGCCTACAACGAAGACGAATTGCGCGCCTTTGACGAGCGGGTCCGGAAGGGCGCCGGGCAGGGCGACGAGCCGGTCCAGTACGTGGCGGAACTGAAGATCGACGGCTTGAGCATCGCCCTCACCTACGAGGACGGCCGTCTGGTGCGCGGCGCGACGCGTGGCGACGGCACCCGCGGCGAAGATGTCACGGCGAACGTGCGCACCATTCGCGCCCTGCCGCTGTCGTTGCGCGACGCGCCGCCGGGGCGCATCGAAGTCCGCGGCGAAGTGTACCTGCCGCGCGCATCCTTCGACCGCACGAATCGTGAGCGCGAGGACGCCGGCGAGCCGGTGTTCGCGAACCCCCGCAACGCCGCCGCCGGCACGATGCGCAATCTCGATCCGTCGCTCGTGGCGAAGCGCGGCCTCTCCGCGTTCACCTATCAGGTGGTGATTGGCAAGGACGACGTGTGGCTTCCGGCTTTAGCCGGAAGTCCAGCATCACACACCGGAAGTCCAGCCTCACACGCCGAGACGCTGACGGCGATGGCCGGGTGGGGGCTGCCGGTCGAGCGGCACTGGACGCTGTGCCGCGACGTCGGCGAAGTCGCGGCCTTCTGCGCGGAATGGGCCGGCGGGCGGCGCTCGCTCGACTTCGACACCGACGGCGTCGTCGTCAAGGTGAACGATCTCGCGCTCAGGCCAAAGCTGGGGACGACGGCGAAGTTTCCGCGGTGGGCGACGGCGTTCAAGTTCCCCGCCGAACAGGCGACGACCGATCTCGAGCGGATCGAGGTCAACGTCGGCCGGACCGGTGCGGTGACGCCCTATGCCGTACTCAAGCCGGTGTTTCTCGCCGGGTCGACGATCTCCATGGCGACGCTGCACAACGCCGATGACATCGTGCGGAAGGATCTCCGCGAGGGAGACCGCGTGCTGATCGAGAAGGCCGGCGATGTGATTCCCAAGGTGGTCAAGGCGATCCTGCCGCACCCTGAGGGGCGCGAGCGCCAGGCGCCGTGGCAGATGCCGGCCGCGTGTCCCGTGTGCGGCACCGCCCTACAGCGCGACGAGGAGGAAGTCGTCTGGCGCTGCGAGAACGCATCCTGTCCAGCCCGCATCCGCCGCAGCCTCGAGCACTTCACGTCCCGCTCAGCCATGAACATCGAGGGATTGGGCGAGTCGCTGATCGATCAACTCATCGAACAGAGACTGGTGACCGACTTCGCCGACATCTACCATCTGAACGCCGCGCAGCTCGAGGAGCTCGTCGTCACGCCGCGCGAGCCGCGCTCGGAGCGCGCACGGCCGCGCAAGCTCGGCAAAGTCGGCCGCAACGTGATCGATCAGATCGAGCGCAGCAAGTCGAACGATCTATCGCGCTTGATCTACGCGATGGGGATCCGCCATGTCGGCGAAAAGGTGGCCGCGACGCTGGCGCGATACTTCAGGACCATGGTGCGCGTGATGGACGCCAGCGAGGCAGAGCTGCAGGCGGTGGGCGACATCGGCCCGGTCGTCGCCGCTTCGGTGCGCGCCTTCGGCAACGCCGCGGCCAACCGCGCCATCGTTGAACGGCTTGCCGCCGCCGGCGTGAACATGACGAGCCAGGCGCCTGAGCCGTCGGATCAGCCGGGCCCCCTGGCCGGAAGGACGTATGTGCTGACCGGCACGCTGGCCTCCATGTCGCGCGAAGAGGCGGCTGCGGCGCTCGAGCGGCTCGGCGCCAGGGTGTCGGGATCGGTCAGCAAGAAGACTTCAGCGCTCGTGGCGGGCGCCGACGCCGGCAGCAAGCTCGAGAAGGCACGGCAGCTGGGCATCGAGATCCTCGACGAGCCCCAGTTTCTGGCTCTTGTTAAGATAGATTTCAATGAAAGATAGACGGTAGTGTCGCGCCGCTTTACTGTCGTCACGATCGCGCTGACGGCCATCGTCGGCCTGCTGATCGGCATCATCGTCGCCGGCGGGTTCGACCGTCCGACGATGCGTGCGGAGGGGCCGAGGACGTCGGCAACGGTCGCGCGAGCGGCTGCCGACGGCAGGCCGTCGCTCGTCAACTTCGCCGACGTCGTCGAGCGGATCAATCCCGCGGTCGTGAACGTCGATGCGACGTCGCTCGTCGCCGAGCCGAGGCGGCGAAGCCGGCCGGCGTATCCCGGTGGGCCGGACCTCTTCGACGATCGTCAGGCGCCCGGCGATTCGCCGCGTCGAGGCACCGGCAGCGGCTTCATCATCGACGCCGACGGCAGCATTCTCACGAACCACCATGTCGTCGAGCGGGCCGAGCGGATCATCGTCAAACTCTCGGATGGCCGCAGTCTTCGCGCCCGCTTGATCGGCGCCGATCCCGACACCGACATCGCGCTCTTGAAAGTCGACGGTCAAACCGGCCTTCCGGTGGCGCCGCTCGGCGATTCCTCGTCGCTCAGGATGGGGGAGTGGGTCTGTGCGATCGGCAACCCGCTTGGCTACGAGCATTCGGTCACCGTCGGCGTCATCAGCTTCCTCGGCCGCAAGCTGTTCGACGCCAGTCTGGACGACTACATCCAGACCGATGCGGCGATCAATTTCGGAAACAGCGGCGGCCCGCTGATCAACTCGCGGGGCGAGGTCATCGGGATCAACGCCGCGATCAGCTCCCGCGCGACCAGTATCGGCTTTGCGGTCCCGATCAACGGGGCGGCCGCCGTTCTGCCGCAGTTGCGCAGCCACGGGCGTGTGGCGCGCGGCTACATCGGCGTTGTGCTTCGTACGGTGGATGCCGATCTGCAGCGGGCGCTGAATCTCGACGCCGCTCGCGGGGCGATGATTCAGGACGTGACCGAGCCGTCGCCAGCTTCGCGCGCGGGACTGCGGCCGTACGACGTCATTTTGGCGTTCGACGGGCATGAGATCGACGGTGACGACCAGCTGATCAAGGCGATCGCCGCACGGGCGCCAGGGAGCCTCGTGCGGCTGACCGTTCGCCGTGATGGCCGCGAAACGCCGGTGCCGGTCAAGCTGGCGGAGCGCCCGTCCGCCGATGCCGCTGCCGTCAGCGCCGCAAATGCGCCGGCGCCGGATTCGACACGCGGGCCGGCGTCCGCCGATCCGGAAGCGCTGCTCGGGCTGACCGTCCGTGATCTGGATGCGGTGGCCTACAACCGCTTCGTCCTGCCGCGAAACATTCGCGGCGTGCTCGTCACGCGAGTCGAGCCGATGAGCGCGTCGTTCGACGCCGAGCTGCGCCGCGACTCGATTCTGCTCGAACTGAACCGCACGCCGATCGATTCGGTTGCCACCTATCGCCGCGTGGTCCGTCAGTTGCGGCCCGGCGACGTGGCGGCTCTGTACATCTTTGCGCCGATCGTCAACGAACGCCGGCTGGTGACCATCCGGCTGGACGAACGCTGAGTCCACTTCGCACACTCATGCCCAAATCCCGGGTCCTCGTCATCGATGATGAATCGGCCATCCGCGACTCGCTGCGGATGACGCTCGAATATGAAGGCTACGACGTCTTCGGCGCCGCGACCGGCCAGGAAGGCCTGACGCTCGTCGAGCGCGAAGCGCCGGATATCATCCTGCTCGACGTGAAGATGCCGGGCATGGACGGGCTCGAAGTGCTCGAACGCCTTCACGCCACGCACGAAGCGCTGCCGGTGATCGTGGTGTCGGGGCACGGGACCATCAGCACGGCGGTCGAGGCCACCAAGAAGGGTGCGTTCGACTTCATCGAGAAGCCGTTCGCCAGCGATCGGGTCCTCGTGAGTCTCAGGAACGCGCTCGATCAGCGCCGGCTGAAGGACGAGAACAAGACGCTGCGCAAGGCGGCGGAAGTCCGCCACCAGATGGTCGGCGACAGCCTCGCGCTGCAGCAGGTCATGGCGGCCATCGGGCGGGCGGCGCCGACGAATGCCACCGTCCTGATTCAGGGCGAGAGCGGCGTCGGCAAGGAGCTCGTGGCGCGCACGATTCATCGCAACAGCCTGCGCAGCCGCGAGCGGTTCGTCCAGGTCAACTGCGCGGCGATTCCCGAGGAGCTGATCGAGTCGGAGCTCTTCGGCCACGAGAAGGGATCGTTCACCGGCGCCACCGAGAAGCAGGTGGGGAAGTTCGAGCAGGCCGACCGCGGGACGATTTTCCTCGACGAGGTCGGCGACATGAGCGCCAAGACCCAAGCCAAGGTGCTGCGTGTGCTGCAGGAAGGCGAGGTCGAACGCCTGGGATCGGCGCGCACCATCAAGGTGGACGTGCGGGTCATCGCGGCGACGAACAAGAACCTCGAGGAAGAGATCGAGAAAGGCAGCTTCCGCGAGGATCTGTACTTCCGCCTCGCCGTCATTCCGATTTCGGTGCCGCCGCTGCGCGAACGGCCGGAAGACATCCCGCTGCTCGTCAGGCACTACATGGACTTCTTTTCGCGCGAGAACAACACCCGGCCGAAGCGCATTACCCAGGCGGCGCTCGACGTGCTCCAGCGCTATCGCTGGAAAGGCAACATCCGCGAACTGCGCAACACCATCGAACGCGTCAACATCATGTCCGGCGGGGAAACGATTGACGTGCTCGATCTGCCGAGCGTGGTCCGCGCGCCGGCGGGGTCGCCGGCTGCGG
>JADMIO011210360.1_pt1 | contig 21878 bp, 21 predicted proteins | sample 8958161 | NCBI WGS metagenome assembly JADMIO01 (sample SAMN16585339, study PRJNA669376) | soil metagenome | isolation source: Crop rotation soil | place: USA: Cullars Rotation, Alabama | collected 2011
CCCGCCGCGGATCCCGACGCCGGCGGCAAGCGCGCCGCGCCCACCCCCTCGCGCGGCCCCATGGTGTACCGATGAGGTCTGCGATCACCTTGGTCGTCGCGTACCTGCTGCTCATCCTGCAGTCGACGGTGCTCGAGATGGCGCCCGTGCACATGGCGGCGCCCAGCCTCGGGCTGCTCGTCGTCATGCACGTCGGCCTGTCGAACAAGTGGAGCATCTCCTCGGCGTCGCTCGTCGCCTTCGCCACGGGGTACCTGTTCGATCTGGTCTCGGGGGCGCCGCAGGGCGTGCACGCGTTCGTGTTCGTGCTCATGTCGCTCTTCGCGCGCGCGCTCGCGGCGCGCGTGGCCGTCACGGGCTTCGTCATGTCGGCGGCCGTGTCCTTCGTGGCGAGCCTGCTGGCGGCGCTGTTGATCGTCATCGTGCGCGCGCAGGTCGCGCCCGAGGGCGGCTACGGCGGCCTGCGCCAGGCGCCCGTCGAGGCGCTCCTGACCGGCTTCGCCGGCCCGATCGTGCTCGGGCTCCTGCGCCGCATCGACGGCAAGATCACCGAGACGCGCTCGCGCGTGGGGCTGCAGCGCGGCCCGCGCAGCCTCGGAGACGGGATGCAGTTCCGGTGAGGTCCAGCGCTCGATGCAGGATGCGAGCGCAGGGCGGCTTTGCCGCCCGGAGCGAGGGGGGTATGGGGGACCCCGAGCGGCAGCGAGCGGGGCCCCCATGATGCAGATAGCCGGGCAGGATGCAGAGCTGCCCGAGATGCGCCGGCGGGCGAGGTCGTTCGCCTTCATCGTCGTCTGCGCATTCCTGGCCATCGCCGGGCGCCTCTTCTACTTGCAGGTCATCGAGGGCGACAGCTTCTACCGGCTCACGGCCGACAACATCGTGCGCACCGAGGTCCTGCCGGCCGTGCGCGGGCAGATCCGCGACCGCAAGGGCAAGGTGCTGGCCACCGTGCGCCCCTCGTACAACCTCTACGTCACGCCGCGTTTGCTGACGTCGGAGAACTTCGGGCGCCTGCGCACCATCCTCGGCATGAACGGCGACGAGGCGCTCGACATCTGGGAGCGCATCCAGGGCCCGTCGACGGGCGAGGCCGGCCCCGGCGCGGCGCGCGAGAAGGAGCGGCCCGTCCTGCTCTCCGAGGACATCTCGCGCGAGGCCATGGCGGCCATCGAGACGGGCCTCGACATCCCCGGCGTCAAGATCGTCTCCGTCCCGCGCCGCTCGTACCCGCAGGGCGCGCTCGCGGCGCACGTCCTCGGCTTCATGAACGAGGTCTCGGCGGACGAGCTGCGCACGAAGAAGGAGGAGGGCTACCGTCCGGGCGATCTCGTCGGCCGCTCGGGCATCGAGCGCCAGTGGGAGGGCTACCTGCGCGGGCGCGCGGGCTTCCAGAAGATCATCGTCGATCGGCGCGGCCTGCCGAAGCCCGACCTCCGTGAGATCACCGACGGTCCCACGTCGCGGCCCGCCGTGCCGGGCAACCACCTCGTGCTCACGCTCGATCTGGAGGCGCAGCGCATCGCCGAGCGCGCGCTGCGGGGCGTCTCGGCGGGCGGCGCCGTCGTGCTCGACGTCGACACCGGGCGCGTGCTCGCGCTCGTCTCGAAGCCCGGCTTCGACCCCAACGAGATGTCGGGGCACCTCTCGCCCGACGCCCAGCAGCGCATCCTCACCGATCGCTACCGCCCGCTGCTCGACAAGACGGTGAGCGAGACCTACTTCCCCGGCTCGACGTTCAAGGCCGTCTCGGCGCTGGCGGCGCTCGAGGATCGGCTCGTCACGCCCGAGGAGCGCACGAAGTGCCACGGGTCGTTCGAGATCGGACGCCGGCGCTTCCACTGCACGAAGACGCACCTCTCGGTCGCGCTCTACGACGCCATCGTTCAGAGCTGCAACGTCTACTTCTACGAGCTGGGCGCGCGGCCCGGCATGATGGACCGCCTCGCGAAGTACGGCGCCGACATGGGCCTCGGCGCGCCGACGGGCCTCGGGCTCAACAGCGAGGAGGGCGGCTTCTTGCCCACCGAGGAGTGGTACCGCGAGCAGAAGCGCAAGAACCCCAAGAGCGAAGGCTTCCAGGTCGGCCACGCGCTCAACGCCGTCATCGGCCAGGGCTCGACGCGCGTCACGCTGATCCAGATGGCGACGATGTACGCGGCCATCGCCAACGGCGGCAAGCTGTGGCTCCCGCAGATCGTCGATCACGTCGAGGCGCCCGACGGGCAGGTGCTCGAGGAGTTCCCGGCGCGCGCGCGGCGCGAGCTGGCCGTCTCGCCCGACAACCTCGCGATCGTGAGGCAGGCGCTCGTGGGCGTCGTCAACGAGCCCAAGGGAACGGCCTACAAGGTGCGCTCGAGCGACATCGAGGTCGCGGGCAAGACGGGCACGGCGCAGGTGCACGGGCGGCGCGACGGCGGCGGCGCCGACTTGAACGACCACGCCTGGTTCGTGGGCTTCGCGCCCGCGGGCCGGCCGCGCATCGCGCTGGCGGTGATCGTCGAGCACGGCGGCCACGGCGGCGAGGTCGCGGCGCCGCTGGCCGTGGACATCGTCGAGAACTACTTCTCCACCGTGGCGCCCGAGCAAAAGGCCGCCCCGCACCTGGGGCTGCCGCGGCGGCGCAACGGGGTCGTGAGCGCCCTCGGGGCCGCGCCGGCCAAGCCGGCGGCCGCCAAGCCTGCTCCCGCCAAGGCGGCGGATCCGGGCGAGGCGCCGCCCATGAAGCTCGACTTCTCCGACAAGGAGGGGAACTGATGCGGGTCGTCTCCTGGCGCAAGGTCCGCTTCCGCTTCGACTGGACGCTGACCATCGGGGCGGCGGCCGTCGCGACGCTGGGCCTGCTCAACCTTTGGAGCGCCGTCCACGACCGCCAGACGCACCTCTTCGTGCACCAGGTCTCGTGGCTGGCGCTGGGCGTCGGCATCTTCGTGGGCATCGCGACGCTCGACTACCGGCTCATCAGCCGCCTCTCGTACATCTTTTACGGCGCCGGGCTCGCGCTGCTCACGGGCGTGCTCCTGTTCGGCAAGATGGTGGGCGGCGGGCGGCGCTGGTTCGACCTCGGGTCGTTCCACGTCCAACCCTCCGAGCTCATGCAGGTGTTGACCGTCCTCGCGCTCGGCAAGTACCTCAACGACTCCCCGGCGCTCGAGGGCCGTTCGTGGCGCCACCTCGCCATGCCCGTGCTCATCGTGGGCGCGCCGTTCCTGCTCATCGCCAAGCAGCCCGACTTCGGCACGGCGTTCCTGCTGCTCGCCATCTTCTTCGCGGTCATGCTGACGGCCCGTCTCAACCTGAAGACGCTGGCCACCATCCTGGGCCTGGCGGCCGTCGCGGCCGCCCCCGTCTACCAGTACCTCCTGCGCGACTACCAGCGGAAGCGCGTCGACTCCTTCTTCAATCCGACCTCGGAGGGCGCCTACCAGACGCGCCAGGCGCTCAACGCCATCGGCTCGGGCCGCTTCCTCGGCAAGGGCTGGATGCACGGCACGCAGATCCGCCTGCGTAAGTTCCCGGCGCTCGAGACCGACTTCCCGTTCGCCGTCTGGGCCGAGGAGTGGGGCTTCCTGGGCTGCCTGGTCGTGCTGCTCGTCTACGCGTTCCTCATCCTGTGGATCCTCAAGATCGCGAGCGAGGCGCGCGATCGCTTCGGCGCGACCGTGTGCGTCGGCGTGGCCGCCATGCTCTTCTGGCACGTCGCCATCAACGTGGGCATGGTGAGCGGCATCCTTCCGGTCGTCGGCGTCACGCTGCCGCTCATCAGCTACGGCGGCTCGAGCGTGCTGACGACGATGGTGGCCCTCGGCATCGTCATGAACGTCAGCGTGCGCCGCTTCTCGTACTGACGCCGATCTTATAGTGTCGGGCTGTGAAGGGCGGTGTTCGGTCTCGAAGCGTCTCGATGGGGCCGCTCGTGTTCTGCCTCGGCGTCGCCGCCTGCGGAGGCGCGACGGATCCAGCCAGCCGCGGCCCCTCGCTCGACGCGCCCGTCGAGATGCCGGAGGACGTCCCGGCCGACGCGCCGGGGGAGCCCGACGCGCCCGTCGACGCCGGGATCGTCGACGCCGGGCCCGTTGACGCCGGGATCGAAGCTGCGCCCGACGTGGCCGTCGAGCGGCCCCGCGACGCCGCGGGCGACTCGCGCGACGTGAGGTCGGACGTGGCCTCGGAGGTGCGCTCGGACGCAGACGTCGACGGCGCCGACGGTCCGCCCCCCAAGCCCGAGCTCGACCAGGTCCTGACCTTCCACGCGAAGAACTTCACGGCGCGCACCGCCTTCGCCCCGGACGGGTCGATCTACATCGCTGGCGCCTTCGCCGAGCCGATCGACTTCGACCCAACGGCGATGGACCTTCGCTCGCCCGCGGGCGACGGGTGGAACGCGTTCCTCACCAAGCTGAACGCCGACGGGAGCCGCGCTTGGACACGCACCTTCGGGGACGCCGGGGGCAGCGTCGCAGCGGCGGGCGTCACGGTGGCCGACGGGGCGATCTTCCTGGTGGGGACCCTCTTCAAGGGGCCGGTGGACTTCGATCCGGGACCGGGGGTGGAGATGCGCCAGGCTGCCGGGTCGGGCGGCGACACGTTCGTCGCGCGGTTCGACGCCGACGGCAACTTCGTGTGGGTGAGCACCTTCACGGGCGACAACCAGGTCTCGCCGGGAGGTCCTGCCGTCGCTGGTCCGGACGAGTCTCTCTACGTTGCGGGATCATTCTTCGGGTCGTGCGACTTCGATCCGGGCCCGGTGGCGGACGTCCACACGACGGCGAACTCCGGCGGCTACGTCGTGAAGCTCGGCCGCGCCAAGGGCGACCTCGTCTGGTCGCGCGTCAGCGCGGGCGAAACGTGCTTCGCCGGCGCCGGCGGCGTCGCGCTCGGCCCCGACGGGAACCTCCGGGTCGTCGCCAGCGCCAGCGGCGGATGCAGGTTCCTCGGCATGGGCTGGCCCGACGGGCAGCTCGTGACGCTCCTGGCCTCGCTCTCGCCCGGCGGATCGACGCAGAACATCGCGACGTTCGATTTTCGCCTCGGCGTTCAGTCGATCGCGGCCGTTCCCGACGGCTCCATCTACCTGGCCGGCGGCTTCACGCTCACCGTCGACTTCGACCCGGGGCCGGCCGTCGTGAACCGCACCTGCACCGACGACACACTGGCTTGTGGCTACGTCTTGAAGCTGGGCGCCGATTCGAAGCACCAGTGGGTCGTCACGCGGCCGGTGATGCCCGTGGCATGGATCGCGCCGGCGCCCGAAGGCGACGTCCTCGCGCTCGAGGGCATGGCCGGCGGGCCCACGAGCGTGTTCCAGGTCGAGCGGCTCGCGACCGATTCGACGCTGGTGTGGTCGGTGCCGTTCCGAGGCATGAACGTCGGCGCAGGAGACCTGGCGACGGGCCCGGCGGGCTTCGCCATCTCAGGATGGACTCAATCCACGCTCGACGTCGATCCCGGCCGCGGGAACGCGAACGTCAAGCCCGACTGGGCCTTCTGGGCCCGCTACCGCTACTGAAGGATAAACGAACCCCCACGTCGGCCGGTCGGAGAGAATTCTGTGCCCCTACTTTCGTAAGGGGGGAGCCGCTGAGATGACCGCATCGGGCTTCCCGACGCGCGGGCGTGCACATCCATCGGCCAGAGGCAGCTCCCTGGTGCGATCTTGTAGGGAAAAGAATCTCTCTCCGTGTCGGACCGTGCAGAAGGTTCGAGATCCAGGATGGCAGAGCGGGCGCATCGGTCAAGGCCGATCGTGGATGGGTGCGCGGCGTGGATCGTTCTCGCACGCGCCCCGCTTGACAGGACGTCGTACCGAGTAGGTGGCACGCGCGTTGCTCGCGGACCGGCGTGCTTCTGAGCTCAGGCCTTGCGGACAGGCGTCGTGCCGTGCGGCGGGCCGGCCGGCACGAGGGTGGCGTCGGGCGGCGTCTGCTGCTCGCCCGTGACCTTCTCGCGCCACATCGCGCCGACACCGCCCTGCGTGGCGATCGAAACCGTGCCACGCGACATCAGCTCCTCCTTGTCGAGGATGGCGTCGACCCTGCGGTAGGTGGGCTTGGCGTGATCGAGCGTGTCCATGCGGATGGCGTCGCACGGGCACGCCTCGGCGCACAGGCCGCAGACCACACAGCGCAGCTCGTCGATCTCGAAGATCTTGGGGCGCTTCTCGATGCTGCCGTCGGGCGCCTCCTCGGGGACGATCGTGATGCAGTGGGCGGGGCACACCGTGGGGCACATCATGCACGCCACGCAGCGCACCTGGCCGTCCTCGCGCAGCATGAGCCGGTGCAGGCCGCGGTGGCGCTCCGGGTACGGCTTCTTCTCCTCGGGGTAGTTGATCGTCTGGATCTCGGACTTCTTGCGGAGCCCGACGACGTTCTTCGCGAAGTTGGTCACGAAGTGCTTGAAGGTGACGCCCAGCCCCTCGGCGATGGCCGGCAGGTACATCTGCTGGGCGAAGCTGCCCGGTCGCGTGACGACTTTGATGCCGATCGTCCCTTTGCCTTCGTGGGCCATGATCTTCCTTCTTAGTGGCTCGATTGAAACCAGAGGATGAGGAGCGCCGTCGCGACGACGTGCACGATCGACAGCGGCAGGAGACGCTGCCAGCCGAGCCGCATCAGCTGGTCCGAGCGGAAGCGCGGCAGCGACCAGCGAATGAGCAGCTGGAACGAGCAGAAGGCGAAGACCTTGGCCGTCCAGAGCGCAAACATCACCAGGACGAACAGGACGTTCGGCAGGTGCGACGCGAAGAACCCGTCGATGGTCTCACCCCAGTGCCATCCGCCGAAGAACAGGCTGATCATGATGGCGCTCGACGTCACGATCTCGAGGAACTCGCCGAGGAAGAACATGCCGAAGCGCAGGCCCGAGTACTCGACGAAGTAGCCGATGATCTCCGGCTCGCCCTCGGGGATGTCGAAGGGCGTGCGCTTCGTCTCGGCGATGGCCGCGGTGAGGAAGAGCACGAAGCCGATGGGCTGCACCCAGATCCCCCAGCCCTGCGTCCAGCCCGACAGCGGCAGGACGTGCACCTGCTGGGCGACGATCGCGCCCGGCTCGAGCGTGCCGTACACGAGGAAGGTCCCGAGCACGGCCATGCCGAGCGTGACCTCGTACGACATCATCTGCGAGCTGGCGCGCAGGCCGCCCATCATGGCCCACTTGTTGTGCGAGGCCCATCCGGCCAGCGTCGCGCCGTAGACCGACAGCGACGAGATCGCGAAGTAGAAGAGGAGGCCCACGTCGAGCCGCGCGATCTGCAGCGGCACGGGCTGCGCGCACACGCCGTCGGGCACCCTCTCGAAGAGCTGGCCCCAGCACAGCGACGGACCGAACGGGATGATGGCCGACACGATGAGCGCGGGCGCCATCGCCATGACGGGCGCCCACATGAAGAGGAACTTGTGCGCCTTGCCGGGGACGTAGTCCTCCTTGAAGAGGAACTTCACCGCGTCCGCCATGAAGTGCGTGATGCCCCACAGCTTCGTGTTGAAGAGGAAGGGCAGGTTGGCGCGGTTCGGGCCGAGGCGATCCTGCATCATCGCCGACTGCCGGCGCTCGAGCCACGTGAGGATCGACGCCAGGGGCATGAGGAACCCCAGGATCATGAAGCCGATCTTCGCGAGGGCCGCGGCGATCGTGAATCCGAGCGAACCGTATTCCATGACTTCGTCTAGCCTCGTGAGTTGGCGAAGCGGAGCTGGAGCGGCCGCACGGCGCGGCCCCACTCGGCGCCCTTCATGAACGCCAGCTTGCTCGACGCCTCGGTGAAGACGGACTTGGCCGACTGGAAGTCCATCGTCGCGCCGAGCTTGCGCGCCAGGTGCGAGAGGATGTCCCAGCCGGGGAGCGCGTCGCCGGCGGGCGGAATCGCGGCGTGGGCGCGCTGGACCATGCCGAGCTTGTTCGTGTACGTCCCGTCGAGCTCGGCCCAGCCGGCCAGCGGCAGGGCGACGTGCGCCGTCGCCGTGACCTCGTCCTTGTGGGTGGCGAGCACCACCAGCGCCTCGAGCCGGTCGAGCGGCATCGCGGCCTGCGCGTTCTCGCCGACGAGCACGCCCTCGGTGCCGAGGACGAGCAACGCGCCGAGCGCGCCCGACTTGAGATCGTTCGCGAGATCGACGAGCGTCTTGAGCCGTCCGGCGCCGATGGCGATCGCGCCCGCCGTGTTCGGGTTCTTGTCCGCCGAGACGAGGATCTCGTCGCTCCACCCCTGGTCGCGGCCGGCGAGGTAGGCCTTGCCCACGCCCAGGTGCTCGAAGGCGAGCTTGGCGAGCGCGTAGAGGTCCTCGTTGGGGCTGGTGGCGTTGAAGACGACGCCCAGGCGGCCGGGGCCCTTGTCGATCACCGTGCGCAGGCGGCGGGTGGCGTCGTCGAGCGCGCGGTCCCACTCGACGGCCCCGCCGCCGTCCTTCGACATCGGCGCGGCGAGGCGGTCGGCGTGCATGGCCTTGTAGGTCATGCGGCCCTCGTCGCACATCCAGTGCTTGTTGACCTTCTCGTTGATGCGCGGGACCAGGCGATAGATCCGGCCGCGCGACGAGTGGATCTCCATGTTGCAGCCCGTCGCGCACCCCGTGCACACCGACGGCGTCGAGTAGAGCTCCCAGGCGCGCATCGCGAAGCGGAAGTCCTTCGACGTGAGCGCGCCGACCGGGCAGACGTCGACGGTGTTGAGCGAGTAGGGGTTGTCGAGCTGGTGGCCGGGCGCCGTGCCGAGCAGCTCGCGGTCGCCGCGCTTCGACATCTCGAGCTGGTGCACGCCCGCGACCTCGTCGCACACGCGGATGCAACGCGTGCAGAGGATGCAGCGCTCCTGGTCGAGCACGATCGTGGGCCCCAGGTCGACGACCTTGGCCTTCTTGACCTTGATGCCGTCGTTGCGCGCGAGCTTGCCGTCCCAGTCGAAGTAGTGCTTCTGCAGCATGCACTCGCCCGCCTTGTCGCAGATCGGGCAGTCGATGGGGTGGTTGACGAGCGTGAACTCGAGCATCTGCCGACGCACGTCGAGCACCTTGGGCGACGCGGTCGTGACCTCCATCTTGTCCGCCACCGGCGTGTAGCAGGAGGGCACCGGCTTGGCCTGGCCCTTGACGTCGACGAGGCACTGGCGGCACACGGCCGGCGACGAGAGGCCGGGGTGGTAGCAGAAGAAGGGCACGTTCGCGCCCGCGGCGTTGCACGCCTCGAGCAGGTTCATGCCCTTCGGCACGTTGTAGGCCTTGCCGTCGATCGTGACGGTGACGGTCTCGGCCGCCGCGGGCGGCGGCGGCGCGGCGGTGGTGGGGGGAAGCACAGGCGCCGCTTGCGGCGCCGTTGGATTGCCGCCGGTGCTCATCGGTCGCACTCTCCGCCGATCATGTTGATGAGGCCGAAGGTCGGGACGATGTCCGCGATGAAGAGGCCCTTCAGCAGGTTGGGCAGGATCGACGTCGACGCGAAGCAGGGCGGCCGCACGCGGCACTTCCAGGGCCGGCCCGTGCCGTCGGAGACGAGGTAGAAGCCGAGCTCCCCGTTGCCCGCCTCGGAGTACGAGTAGACCTCGCCGGGCGGCACGTGAATGCCGTCCATGATCACCTTGAAGTGGGCGATCATCGCCTCGATCGAGTTGTAGACCTCGCTCTTGGGCGGCAGGATGATGCGCGGGTCGTCGACGACCACGGGGCCCTCGGGGATCTGCTCGAGCGCCTGCTCGAGGATGCGCATCGACTGCTTCATCTCCTCGACGCGTACGGCGTAGCGGTCGAAGTTGTCGCCCACGGAGCCGATCGGCACGTCGAAGTCGAAGCGGTCGTAGACGAGGTAGGGCGCGTCCTTGCGCACGTCGTAGGCCAGGCCCGTCGAGCGGCCCACGGGGCCCGTGATGCCGTACTGCAGGCAGTCGGCCTGCGTGATGATGCCGATGCCGTCGAGCCGATCGCGGAAGATGCGGTTGCGGTCGAGGAGCACGCCGACCTCGGCGATCACCTCCTTGCTGCGCGCGAGGATCGCGCGGAGCTTGCCGGCGAAGCCGTCGGGCAGGTCCCACGCGCAGCCGCCGACGCGCAGGTAGCTCACCGTCAGGCGCGCCCCGCACACCTCCTCGAGCAGCTCGAACAGCCACTCGCGGGCCTTGAGCATGTAGAGGAAGACCGTGAAGGCGCCGAGCTCCATGGCGCTCGCGCCCAGGCACGTCATGTGGTCCGTGATGCGCGAGATCTCGCCGACGATCACGCGGATGTACTGCGCGCGCTCGGGGATCTTGTCGGTGATGCCCATGAGCTTCTCGACGGCCATGGCGTAGCCGACGTTGTTGAGCATGGGCGAGATGTAGTTGAGGCGATCTGTGTAGGGGAACACCTGCGTCCAGGTCGCGAACTCCGACTCCTTCTCGAAGCAGCGGTGCAGGTAGCCGATCTGGACGTCGGCGCTGGAGATCTTCTCGCCCTCGACCTCGAGCACCATGCGCACCGTGCCGTGCATGGCCGGGTGCGAGGGGCCCATGTTGAGGGGCAGGGGCTCGGTTGGAAGCTCGGGCGCGTCGAGGTCCGACGGCTCCTGGATCCCCAAGACGACCCGCCGGGTCTGCGGCGGCGCTAACGTGTTGTCCAAGTCGATGGCTCCTGACTTCTAGTCGTTAGTCCACTTGGCCGGGCTGGCGGCGCACGAGCGGCTGCCGCTTCTCCTTCGGGTAGTCCTTGCGCAGCGGGTGGCCCACGAACTCCGGGTACATGAGGATGCGGCGCAGATCCGGGTGGCCCTTGAAGCGCACGCCGTAGAGGTCGTAGGCCTCGCGCTCGAACCAGTTGGCGCCCGCCCACACCGGCACGAGGGTCTCGAGCGTCGGGTCCTCCTCGGGCACGCCGGCGTAGAGACGCACGCGCTGCTTGAGGCTCACCGAGTAGAGATGGACCACGACGTCGAAGCGCGGCTCCGAGCCGAAGCGGTCGACCGCGGTCAGGTCGATGAACATCTCCATCTTCGTGGCGGCGTCGTCCCGCAGGAACGTGGCGACGGCCACCCAGGCGTCGCGGCGGACGCGCGCCCACTCGTCGCCGTGCTGCGAGCCCGTGTCGAGGAGCTCGCCGCCCGTGAACTGCGCCTTCAGCCGGTCGAGGACTACCTGCGCCATCGGGCTAGCCCTCTCCCTTCGGCTCGCCGCCCGGGAGGTGCGCCGTGCGCGGCTTGATGGCCGTCGCGGGCACGTCGTAAGCGCCCTTCTTGGCGAGGATCTCCTGCTTGATGACGACCTGGCTGTGGCCCTCGCCGCGCTGGATGCGCTCCTGCAGCAGCACGAGCGCGTCGAGCACCTGCTCGGGTCGGGGCGGGCAGCCCGGGATGTAGACGTCGACCGGCACGACCTGGTCGGCGCCCGGCATCGTCGAGTAGTTCTGGTAGAAGCCGCCCGTCGAGGCGCACACGCCGAAGGCGATGACCCACTTCGGCTCCGTCATCTGATCGTAGATGCGGCGGAGCGCCGGGCCCTGCCGCTCGGTGATCGTGCCGACGATGATCAGGAGATCGGCCTGCCTGGGGCTGAAGCGCGGGAACTCGGCGCCGAAGCGGGCGATGTCGTACTTGGGCGCCGCGACGGACATGTACTCCATGCCGCAGCAGGCGGTGACGAACGGGTACGAGAACAGGGAGAACTTGCGGGCCCAGTTGATCGCGTCGGCGACCTTGCCCGTGACGAATTCGACGCCCATGGCTACTCCCAACCCACGGCGCGCTTGCGCCAGACATAGGCGAGCGCGACGATCAGGATGCCCATGAACACCAGGATCTCGCCGAGACCGAAGAACGAGACGCCCGCGGTGCAGACGCCGTTCTCGAGCGCGCCCGTGCAGGACAGCGCCCTGTAGCGCAGCGCCCACGGGTAGAGGAACGCCGTCTCGATGTCGAACACCAGGAAGACGATCGCCACCTGGTAGAACTTCACCTCGAAGCGCGTGCGGGGGCTGCCGATGACCTCCGAGCCGCACTCGTAGGGGTAGTCCTTGGCGCGGCTTGGCCGCGAGGGTCCGAGGTACTTCGCGGCGGCCGTCAACAGCAGCGCGAACACGACCCCGCCGAGGATCATGAGGGCCGCGGGAATGTAGTCCGACGTCATCTGTTCCGTTCAGGTGGGCTCGCGGCCTAAGAAGCCACGGTTGCTCGCGATTTATATGTGGACGCCACGCGCGAGTCAATGCGCTCGGGCGGTTAGAAGGCCGCCGCCAGCCCGCAGACCGCGCCGACGTCGGTCTCCTCGAGCTTCCGCGTGGGAACGGCGGGGGCATCGACGATGCTCGTCGAGATCGACCCCGCGAAGCTCCGGTCGAAGGTGGCCCCGGCGACGGCCTGCAGGTGGGCGCCGAGGCGCACGGCGGCCATCACGTCCGCGGACAGCGCGTAGAAGCCCAAGGTCCGCTGCGCGCGCGACGTGAACGGATCCGAGGACACGTAAAACGGCTCCTGACCCCACACGTAAGTGAAGCCGACCCGCGGCCAGACGGCGACCGTCTCGCCGACGGCCACCAGGTAGCCGGCGCGGGGCGCGACGACGAAGGTCGTGGTCGTCGTCTCCGCCGGCGTCAGGCGGAACGCGTCGGCCATGATCTCCTGCTCGTGAGAGGCTCGCGCGTACCCGATCGCGGTCCCGAGGGTGAGCCCTCTCACGACCGAGGCGTCGAAGGCCAGACGGGGCGTCATGAAGACGGCGGTGGTCGCGGCGGAGCCGCCCAGGGGACCGAGGACGGTCCCGGTGTGCTGGATCGAGAAGCTTTCTCCCGGCGCGCCGATCTCGGTGCGCCGCGTGTACCCGAAGCCGAAGAAGCGTTCGGCCGAAACGACGACGCGACGGCGCGGCCCTGCCGGAGCCTCGTCCTGGGCGCGAGCGCCCGGCCCGGCGAGGAGCGAGCCGAAGAGAATGGCTATAAGTGACCGCCGAGCGAGCACCGGTTTCCGCGGACCACATCACCCGGACGGTCCGCGAGCAAGCCCGAACGACGAACGTGGGACATTCGGCCGCGCGAATTGACTTGGGAGGCGCGGGTTTCTATATCTAGACGCCCCATGCGCCACGTTCTGTCGGCCGTCGTCCTCTCGGCGCTGCTGTCGTCGCCGGCCTGTGCCAAGAGCCCGCCGGAGGCGCAGTCGGCGCCCGCCGCGGCGGGGCAGGCCGTGGCGGCCGCCGGCGCGCAGGACACGACGCCGCCGCCCGGCATCGACGTCTCGAAGCTCGACGACTTCCAGAAGAAGGTGTTCTTCCGGATCGTCAACAGCGAGTCGTCGGTGTGCGGCCAGGCGCAGAGCCTGATCGCGTCGGCGAAATCGAGGACGCCGGACTGCCGGCGGTCCTGGTTTGCCGTGCGCTACGTGAGCAAGCTCGTCGAGCAGGGGTTCACGGACTCCGAGGTCGGCGAGAAGATCGCGGCCCGCTACCGCACGAGCGAGCCGAAGAAGATCGACGTCGCCGACGCGCCGATGAAGGGCAGCCCCGGGGCCAAGGTGACCCTGGTGGAGTTCGCCGACTACGAGTGCCCGCACTGCAAGCGCCTGCAGCCCGTGCTGCGTCAGATCGTCGACGAGTTCCGCGGCGAGGTGAAGGTCTACTTCAAGCACTACCCTTTGCCCCAGCACACGAACGCGCGCATGGCGGCCGAGGCCGCGGTGGCCGCCAACAAGCAGGGCAAGTTCTGGGCGTTCCAGGACAAGCTGTGGGACAAGCAGGACGAGCTCTCGCCCGCCGAGATCGAGAAGATCGCCAAGGAGAGCGGCCTCGACATGGCCAAGTTCCGCGCCGATCTCGACGCGCCCGCCACCAAGGACCGCGTCCAGAGGGATCGCAGCGAGGGTCAGGCGCTGGGCCTGCAGGCCACGCCGACCGTGTACATCGACGGCCGCGAGTACACGGACGCCAAGGACACGGAGAGCCTGCGCGAATGGATCAAGGAAGAGCTCGGAAAGTAAAAGTAGGCGTCGGCCTCTCCGCGCTCGCCGCCCTCGCCTTGGCGGCCTGCGCGACGGGCGGCGGCGGTGGCGGCGCCGGTCAGGCGGCGGGCGGGCACCAGGTCGGCGCGCCGGCCCCGGCGATCCACGTCGAATCACTCTCGGGCAAGGCGCTCGGGCTCGACGACTACCGCGGCAAGGTCGTGCTGCTCGACGTGTGGGCGTCGTGGTGCGGGCCCTGCAAGCAGGAGCTCCCGATGCTCGACGACATGGCGAAGCGCCTGCGCGGCGACGGCATCGAGATCCTCGCCGTCTCCGTCGACCAGGAGCGCGCCAACCTGGTCAAGTTCCTGCGCGCCAAGCCGCGCTGGTCGCTGACCGTGGCCCACGATCCCAAGGGCGAGATCGCCGACCGCCTGGCGCCCGACAAGATGCCGACCTCGTACGTCATCGACCGCGAGGGCGTGATCCGCTACGTCAACAGCGGCTTCGTGCCCAGCGACGCCCGCGAGATCGAGCGCCGCCTCGTCGAAGTCGCCCGCCGCTAACGCTTGTCGCTCGTACGGCTCTTCGGTCGCGGACGGATCCGATCCGGAATCAATCCGTCCGCGCGCGAGGACCGTTTCCACGGCCGCCCACGACCGGAGCGACCGAGCGCCTCTCGTGAGGAGGCCTAGCGCTTTTCGGCGCGGGGGTGGGGGCGCTCGGGGCGCTCGGCGCCGATGTCCTCGCCGAGACGATCGCGCGTCACGCGGCGATCGCCGAGCGTGTGGACGGACTTCGTGGAGGCGGGACGCAGCAAGGGCCGCTCGATCGTGCCCGTCGCGGGCTCCCTGCCGACCGTGGTGTGCGCGTCGCGGCCGCCGCGGTTGCTGCCGAGCAGCAGGAACACCGTCGCGGTCACGAGCGCGCCCAGCACCGCGCCCGTCAGCACGGGGCGGCTGGTCGTGAACGCTTCGCGCAGGCGGCCGAGCCACGTCAGGGCCGGCGGCGCGCCCGCCGCCACGAGGCGGCGGTGCAGCTCGGCGTCGAACCCGCGCGCTTCGTCTGCCTGGTCGTCCCCCTGGCCCTGCACGCGTCCGAGCCCGTGGAGCGTCCTCCGGACCTCGTCCTCAGAAAGCGGATGTTTGGGCGGTTGCGCGCTCATGCCGGTTCCGTTCGCTTTCGTCTGACGAGGCCGGCCTCCTCCGGGTTCCCCGAGGCCGCATTTTCCGCGCGGCCGCGCGGGTCTTCGCCCGAGAGCAACCGGCGCAGGTGCTCGCGCCCGCGCGACAGCCGCGATTTCACCGTTCCGAGCGGCGTGCCCTCGATGGCGGCCACCTCCTCGTAGGTGAGACCCTCGATGTCATAGAGCACGAGCGTCGTGCGGAACTCGGCGGGCACCGCGGCCAGCGCCGTCCACACGAGCCGCCGCGTCTCCTCGCGCTCGAGCCGCCGATCGGCGCGCAACGCATCGGGATCGAACGTGGGATCGGAGTCGACGAGGCTCGCGACGAGGGGCCGCTCCGCCGCGCGATCCTTGCCCGCCCGGCTGCGCGCGTCGTCCAGGTAGACGTTGCGCACGATCGCGTAGAGCCAGGTCGAGAACGACGACTGGAACCGGTAGCTGCCGAGCGAGCGGTAGACCTTGACGAGCGCGTCCTGCGCCAGGTCGGCCGCCGCCTCGTGCGTGCGCGCGAAGGCGCGCGCGAAGCGGCGCACGAGCGCGACGTGCGAGGCGATCAGGCGCTCGAACGCCGGCACGTCGCCGTCCTGGGCGCGGCGGACCAGCTCCTCCAGATCGTCCTCCCGTTGCTCCGGTCGCAAGCGCGTGGTCATCAGATGCCTGGTCCGTCGCCGCGCCCGAGCACCGTGTCGCGCGCGAGGCGCGGGTCCTTGTCGGGGTGATCGAGGTTGTAGTGGAGGCCCCGGCTCTCGGGCCGGCGGCGCGCGCACTCGATGGTGAGATCGGCGCACAGGGCCAGGTTGCGCAGCTCGAGCAGATCGCCGTTGACCGCGAAGTTCCAGTAGTACTCGCGGATCTCCGAGCGGATCAGCTCGATGCGCCGGGCGGCGCGTTCGAGGCGGCGGTCGCTGCGCACGATGCCCACGTAGTTCCACATAAGACGACGGATCTCGTCCCAGTTTTGGCTCACGACGACCGCCTCGTCCGACGAAACGGCCTCGCCCGCGTACCACGGCGCGACATGGGCCGGGCGCGCCGACTCGGCGCCCTGGACGGCCTCGGCCGCCCGCGCCGCGAAGACCATCGCCTCGAGGAGCGAGTTCGACGCGAGCCGACAAGCCCCGTGCAGGCCCGTCATGGAGACCTCGCCGATGGCGTAGAGGTTCCGCACCGAGGAGCGGCCGTCGCGATCCACGACCACGCCGCCGCCGCAGTAGTGCGCGGCGGGCACGACGGGAATGGGCGTCGTGCGCATGTCGATGCCGAGCTCGAGGCAGCGCTTGTGGATCATGGGGAAGCGCTCGACGAGGAAGTCGCCCGGCAGGTGCGTCATGTCGAGCACGACGTGGTCGTCGCCCGTGCGCTTGAGCTCGGTGTCGATGGCGCGCGACACGACGTCGCGCGGGGCCAGATCTTTCATGTCGTGGTAGCGACCCATGAAGGCCGTGCCGTCGCGCAGCCGCAGGACGCCGCCCTCGCCGCGCAGCGCCTCGGAGATGAGGAACGACTTCGCCTGCGGGTGGTAGAGGCAGGTCGGGTGGAACTGGAAGAACTCCATGTTCGCGACCTTGGCGCCCACGCGGTAGGCCATGGCGACGCCGTCGCCCGTCGCGACGTCGGGGTTCGTCGTGTAGAGGTAGACCTTGCCCGTGCCGCCGGTGGCGAGGACGACCGCGCGCGCCACCGCGGTCTCGATCTCGCCGGTCGCCTGGTCGAGCAGGTACGCGCCGAACACCGCGTTGGGTGCGCCGTACTTGGCGGCGGTGAGCAGGTCGACCCCCATGTGGTTGGGCAGCAGCGTGATGCGGTCGGCGCGCTCGGCGACGCGCGCGAGCAGCGCCTCCTGGATCGCCCAGCCGGTCGAGTCCTTGGCGTGCACGATCCGGCGCGCCGTGTGGCCGCCCTCGCGCCCGAGCTCGAAGTGGCCCTCGGCGTCGCGGTCGAAGGGCACGCCCAGCTCGTCGGCCAGGCGCCGGATGTGGGCGGGCGCCTCGCGCACGCACAGCTCGACGATGTCGCGATGGCACAGACCGTCGCCGGTGCGCAGCGTGTCCTCGATGTGGGCGTCGAGGCGGTCGGCCGGATCGAGCACGCCGGCGACGCCGCCCTGGGCGAAGGCCGTGTTGGCGTCGGCCGGGGCGCGCTTGGTCGCCACGAGCACGCGGCCGTGCTCCGACGCGCGAAGCGCGAAGTAGAGGCCCGCGAGGCCCGAGCCCAGTACGAGGTAGTCCGTCTCCAGCACGAGACCCCGGGAATCTACCGCGAATTTTCGCGGTGTGCTCCGCGTGAATTCCAGCCGCTGTGTTACGATTTTCCGAGCGGTGCGAGTCCGGGCGTTCCTGGCATTTGCGATCTGGGTCGGCGCGGCGACGTTGTTCGCGGGCGGCGTCCGCGCCGGCACGTTCTGGATGCGCGAGCGCGCCGACGGCGTCTTCGAGTTCACGAACAAGCCGCAGGCCCAGTCGCAGGGCAAGTGGAAGGTCTGGCTCAAGTCGGGCCCCGGCAAGGCATCGGCGCTGCGCGGCCGCACCGACATCGTGCCGGCGCGCGACAAGTCGCCGGCGCGCTACTCGCGCTACGACCAGCACATCCGCGACCAGCAGGCCTTCTACGGGATCCCCGAGGCCCTCATGCGCGCGATCATCAAGACGGAGTCGGATTACGATCCGGCCGTCGTCTCGAGCGCGGGCGCGCAGGGCCTCACGCAGCTCATGCCGGACACGGCGCGCCTCATGGGCGTGACCGACCCGTTCGATCCGCGGCAGAGCATCATGGGTGGCGCGCGTTATCTGCAGGTGCTGGCGCGCCGCTTCTGCAAGCAGGTCACGGCGGCCGGCACCGTGTGCTCGCAGGACGAGAAGGTGAAGATCGTGGCCGGGTACCACGCCGGGCCGGGCGCGGTCGAGAAGTACGGCGGCATGCCGCCCTACGAGACGACGCAGGCCTATGTCGCGGCCGTCATGCGACGTTACGAGCTCTACGGGCGCGCGGTGGGTGACGGGCAAGCGGACGCGCAGGACGAGGGCGCCGTCGCGGACGCCGAGGCACAGCGGAAGGCGGCGCGATGAGCGGGACCAAGAAGACGAGGGTTCCGCCGGCTGAAAAGGTGCCGCAGGGCAACGAGGCCGCAACGGCGGCGGAGCCGCGCGAGGCGCGCTCGAGCGACGAGCGCTTCTTGGCCCACCTCGCCACGGCCGCCGAGATGGTGGGGGGCGGGCGCTTCCGGGAGGCGGAGGTGGAGGCGCTGCGCGCGCTCTCGGGCTTGCCCTCCGATCTGCGCGCGCTCAACCTGCTCGCGCTCGTGCGCTTCAAGCTGGGCCGGTTCGACGAGGCGCGCGCAACGTACCGCGAGGTCGCCGACCTGGCGCCCAACGACGGGCCGACGCGCCGCAACCTCGGCCTCCTCGCGCTCAAGCTCGAGCACCTCGACGAGGCCATCCCCGACCTCGAGATGGCCGCGCGCCTCACGCCGGGCGATCAGCAGGCGTGGAGCTACCTCGGTTACGCGTACGCCAAGAAGAACGAAACGGTGCGGGCGGCCGCTGCGTTCCGGCGCGCCGGTCAGGACCAGCTGGCGGCCGAGCTCGAGCACGCCGCGACGGTGCGCAAGCCTTCGAGCGGCCCCAAGCTCGCGGCGCTCGCGCCGGTCACCGGCGCCGGCGAGGCCGGGCCCGTGCGCCAGCCGCTCATCCTGCCGCCGCCGGCGGCGCGCGCTCCGACGACGACGCCCGAGGCCGTCGTGATCCCGGCGCCGGTCGCGGTTCCGTCGAACGGCACGGCTGCCCCGGCGGTCGCGGTCGCCCCCGTCGCGGCGCCGGCCATCGAGGAGCCGTCCGCGCCCGTCGAGCTGGCGCCCGTGTCGCTGCTCGGCTTCGTGCTCTCGCGGCTCGGCATGGGCGCGACGCCGCCCGCGCCGCACGGCGAGGCGCTGCGGATCGGCGTGGGCGACGAGGCCTTCGTGCGCGCGGGCGCGGCGCTCGCCGCCGTCGGCGTGCGCTTCGAGCCGGCCTTCCGGCGCATGCAGGGCCGCGCGAGCAAGGTCCCGCTCTCGGGCGGCGGCGCGCCGTTCTTCCGCCTCATCGGACCCGGCGAGGTGTGGGTGGCGGGCGAGCCGGGCCGCTGGCAGGCCGTCACGCTCGACGACGACATCCTCTACGTGCGCGAAGACCGCGTGCTCGCGTTCGACGGCGGCGTCTCCTGGGAGGCCGGCGCGGTGCCGGGCGACGGGCTGCCCATGCTGCAGTTCCGCGGCCGCGGCTGCGTCGTCCTCAGGCTCGACGCGCTCCCCGTCGCCATCAAGGTCACCGAGGATCGTCCGGCCTTCGTGGGCCGCGCGCACCTGCTCGGATGGGTGGGCCGCCTCGTGACCCACAAGCAGCGCGCCGCCGGCCCCGCGCCCTTCGAGCTCGCCTGCCAGGGCGAAGGCGTGGTGTTGTTCGACCCGCCTCGGGTGGCAGGCGCTTAGGGAAAGGGGCCCGAGGCCCTCACGGCTGCGTCACGAAGCTGAGCTTGCCGAAGAGGCCATGCGACTCGTCCTCGGGCCCAGCCGTGAAGAACAGGTCGCTGGCCGAGAAACCGCCGGCGTCCGGACCGAACGCGATCGCCCACAGGCCGTCGATGGCGAGGGGGGCGCCGGTGCTCGCGTCGAGGAGCGGCCCTTCGAGGCGCGCGCGCACGCCGAAGCCGCGGAACGAGATGTCGTAGACGTTGATGCGCCCATCGCCGAAGTTGCCGACCAGGAGGTCGAAGCCGAGCGGGTCGTCGGCCGACGGCGCCAGCGCGACGCCCCACGGCGAGTCGAGAACGCCGCGCGAGATGAGCCGCTCGAGGAAGTGGCCCTCGAGGTCGAACAGATCGACGAACCCGTGGCCCGCGCCCTTGACGTCGTCCTCCCTGTCCTCGTCCTGCTGGGCATAGGTCACGAGCACGAGGGGCCCGAAGGTCGCGACGTTGAACGGCGCGTAGCCCCGCGGCAGCCCGCGATCGACGAACCCGCGCGCCGGCATCGGGTGGTACTGGTCGTCGTACACGTCGACGCGACCGTTGTGGAAGTCGGCGGCGAAGAGGCGCGCGCGCCCGAACGTGCGGCCGATGGCGACGCCCTTGTAGATGGCTTCGTCACCCGAGCGGTCCGCGCGCAGCATGGCCTCCGTCCCGAAGGGGCGCTGCCAACCGGACACCGTGCCGTCCTCGGTCACGAAGATGAACGTGTCGCCCATGAACGCGCTCGCGTCGCCGTTGAAGACCTGCCCCGTGGGCGCCGACGGCGGCTCGCCACCCTTGGGCGGTGGGATCGTCACGGTGAGCAGCGTCTTGCCGGTCGAGTCGAAGACGAGCGACGTGCCCTCTTCGTTGGACGACACCCAGGCGGGGCCTGCCGGGTTGAACGCGAGCCCCCAGGCGTTGACGAGGCCCGTGTTGGTGACGGCGGCCTTGCCTTCCTCGTCGGAGACGAGGTTTGTCTGCGTCACGCTGCCCGAGTGCCGGCCGCGTTTGCCGCCGCCGTGGAGCGCGTCCGCCTGCACCTGCGTATCCGCCGGCGCCGGCGCCGGATCCCCGGCAGGCGCACAGGCCGCCGCCGCCACACACACGCCCGCCATCGACCACGACGCTGCCTTCATGACTTCCTCCTGCCGATCGAACCCTGATGAGAAAATGCTAGTCAGCGGCGGAGGGCGGCCAACCCGGGCCAGGCCGGAGGCCCGACTTATCATTTGAAACCCCACGTACTAAGCTCACTTCCGCCATGGCCAATTTGCGACGCGAGTTCACGAACCTGCCGAACCTCGTGACCATGGGGCGCGTCGTGCTCGTGCCCTTCGTGCTCTTCTTCATCGACAACTTCAGCCCGCTGCGCAGCTTCCTGGCCGGCCTGCTCTACCTCGGCGCCGCCGCGGGCGACGCGCTCGACGGGTACCTGGCGCGCAGCCGCGGCGAGGTGAGCATGCTCGGCAAGTTCCTCGATCCGCTGGCCGACAAGCTCATCGTCACGGCCGTGCTCGTCTTCATGGTCGCCCTGGGGCGCGCGCCGGCCTGGGTGGTCGTCGTGCTGATCGCGCGCGACCTCGCCATCAACGGCCTGCGCAGCGTCGCCTCCGCGCAGGGCCTCGTGATCGCGGCCAGCGACGGCGGCAAGATCAAGACGGCGCTGCAGCTGGTCGCGATCATGATGCTCCTCATTCACTTCCGCTATCCGGCGCTCGGCACGAGCATCATGCTCGACTATCACCGCGTCGGGCTCGTGGTGCTCTACATCTCGACGGGCGTGTCGCTGTTCTCGGGCGGGCAGTACTTGCGCGACTTCTTCCACGCCGTGCTGCGCCAGCCGCGCGTCACGACGTGATCGCGCTCGAGGGCCCCGCGCTCGAACCGGACGAGGCGGCGCGCCGAGCGGCGGCCGGGCCCGGCGCGTTCTGGCTGGCCTCGCCCGCCGCCGACGAGGTCTCGGTGGGGCGGGACGCCGTGGGCGCGGATCCGGTGCGCGTCGTGCGCGGCGACTCGGTCGCGGAGCTCGAGCGCGCCTGGGCCGAGGAGCGCGCGGCCTGGGGCGCGGGCGCCGTGGCGCGTGCGGGCGTCCCGATCGCGGCGGGCTGGCTCTCGTACGAGCTCGGGCGCGCGTGGATGGCGCCGCGGACGCGCGGCGTCCACCGCGGCGCGGATGTAGACGAAGCGACGCGCGCCTTTGCGCCCCTCGAGTTCCACTTCCACGACGCGGTCTGGACGCGCGCGCCCGGCCGACCGGCGACCATCTTCGCGCGCGACGACGCGGCGGCGCGGCGCCTGCGTGAGCGGCTCGAGGCGCCGGCGC
>JADMIO011606045.1_pt1 | contig 21876 bp, 22 predicted proteins | sample 8958161 | NCBI WGS metagenome assembly JADMIO01 (sample SAMN16585339, study PRJNA669376) | soil metagenome | isolation source: Crop rotation soil | place: USA: Cullars Rotation, Alabama | collected 2011
GAGTTACGCGCTCACGCACAGCGATACTTACAAGATTGGTATCGCCGGCGGCACAGTTGGGGACCAGCGGACTTACGACACGATTTATACCGAGCGCTACCTGCAAACGCCACAACGAAACCCCGAAGGCTACAAGAACAGTTCACCACGTTTCTTTGCTAAAGACCTTCATGGCAAGTTGCTGCTCATTCACGGCGCGATGGATGACAATGTTCACGTGCAAAACACGATTCAGTTTGCCTACGAACTGCAGAAGGCAGGCAAGCCGTTTCAACTCATGCTGTATCCGAAGTCGCGCCACGGCGTGACCGATCCGCTCTTGCTGACGCACATGCGCCAGATGATGACGGACTTTGTGCTGACGAATTTATGAGAACGAAAATTTTCCTGGTTCTGGTTTTGGTTTTAGCGCCTGCAGGGTTGCAGGCGCAACAGAAGGATCGCGAGCTCCCCAGCCGCGCGGCGTTTCATGAGAAAGCCGCGCCGCGGCGTCGTGCGACCGACGCACCTGCCGACAGTCTGCGACAGGTGCGGACTATAATTCACTATGTGATGAAAACCAGGCCTGACATCGCTAGCGATACCCCCGCGCGGCAACGCTTTTTGAGTAAACGTTTGCGCGATGCCTTTGCGCGGCGCCAAACGGTCTATGCGAACTTCGTTAAGCAGAACGAGACGCCAGATCCGCCGCCAGGCAACATTGATTTTGTTGGCTCATGGGATTATCCGACTTCATTCCGAATTGTCGGCTCTCGAGTGTATGACCAGCGTGCCATCGTCGATGTGCTATTCACGTGGGGCAAGAACACAAACTACGAAGGCGACACGCGGCTGACGAGTTACAGTCTGATTCGAGAACAAGGCGGTTGGAAGCTCGAAGATATTTACACTTTCGACGGGAAGTTTACTGAAGCGCGCAGTCTGCTGAAGGAATTTCTGAGTAAGACTTACGAATGAATCCTAAAGATCAGTTTCGGTAAGACCTGCGATCTTCATGAAATGACGCAGCAATCCGATTTTTAGATTCTGATTGCCGTGGATAGGGACGGAGATTCTGATTTCATTCCCGGCCTTTCCGAAAATGTGATGGCTGCCCTGCACGCGTAACAAAGTCCATCCTCGCTGCTCGAGAATCTTCGCAAAGTCTTTTCCGGAGATTGATTTCACACGCAGACCTTACGGTAATCCCAAAACTTAGTAATGCGGGGAAATGGAAAATCTTAACTTCCATTTCCCCGCAGTTTTCGTTTGATCGATTCAACCCTGCGGCGTGGGCCTTTGTCCTTTGCGCCTTTGGGTCTCCCTAAATGTCTGTCCGCCTTAGCTGAACGCAGCGCGAGCCCGATATGTGAAGCCGCGCGTTGAATGCCTTTGCGGACGGTCTTCTCATCTCGGTTCACTTCCCGGGCAATTTGGCGATATGTCTTACAATCAGGAATCTGATATTCGATGAGCCAGGCTAAGTACACTTCTGTTTTACGCCAGCCGGGCGGGGGCGCCAAGTTCAAGTCTTTTGCTACATCGCTCAGTCTTGCAAGATATTTTCTCAGCCGGTAATTCAAATGCTTCCTGGCTCCCCTAACTGTGGGCCCTCGAAGCGCATTAAACTTTCTATCGATTTCCTGCCTAAAATCTGAAAGCGATTTCGAAAACGGGCCAGAAACTTCGAACTCCAGTGCTTCGTATTTGAACTTAAACGTAAAAGCATCACGTTCTTCGACCACCACATTTGATTGAAAGAGACCGCGCAAGGCACAAAAGTTTCTTTCATGAGCAGCGTTCTGCCATGTGCGCCACAATAGATTGAACAAGAAATGCCAGTCAGGCAGCAGACTAAGCGCCATCGGCTTGTCGTCGGCAACCTCAAACGTTCGGAGAAACACCAAAGCGTCATCGAGCAGCCACTCTTCTAGGAGGTGGTATTCCGACGCCCAGTTCTCCAGCGCGTGGCGCAGGTTAATTCCCCCTTCACTTTTCTTTAGATCGATTGCATGCGGAATGAGCTTCTTGAGTGCCGCTTCCCGGATGAATTTCGGTTGACGCAATACATAGGCCTCTTCAGGAATGCTTGCCTCAACCGCCTCCGAGATGGTGGCAATCGGTGTTTCGGATCCTTCGAGCAGTTTAACGAAAGGTGGGTAACAGCTGGTGAATAGATCAAGGATGGCAGCGGGCCGGAAGTCGAGAATCAACTTGAGAAACTCAGCACGAGCTGTTTGAACTGAGGGACGCTCAGTCGACTTTGCTTCATATCCAAATCTAAGGCGTTTAGAGGTAGGTTCGTTCTGGATGTTTTGGCGCGCAAAAGCAGGATTCATACTGCGATCTCAAGCACACGATCATCGCCATTGAGCTCGGCCGTTGAGACGTCAACAGAAAGGCAACCCTCGACAGCTTCGTAGAGATTATGAAGCAACTCCTCAAAGGTTTCGCCTTGCGTGGCACACCCGGGAATGGCAGGGACCTCCGCCCAATAACCGCCTTCCTCGGCCTCATGAATTACGACTTTGATTCTCATGGCTTGATTATACTTGCGTCCGCCACTTGGTTGCGAGCACTAGCTGGCCCCAAAACGGCCTTGCCAAGGTCAAGCTCGTTGACACCTGGGGCAGTAATAAGTTGAGCGTCCGCCCTGGACCACGCGCCTGATGCTCGTGCCGCAGTTAACGCAAGGCTCACTCTCACGCTCGTACACCCGCCAGAACCTTTCTGTCGTTCCGAAGTAGCCGCCGCCACCGTCAGACAAATCAATTCTCAAGGTTGAACCGGCATCAATTGCTTCCTGAAGTATGTCTCGAATTGCCTGATGAAGCCTGAGCGCGCGGGATTTTGATAAGGTCCTGGCGGACTTCATCGGACTAATGCGCGCGAGAAACAACGCTTCACTGGCGTAGATATTTCCCAGCCCAAGAATTTTTGTTTGATCCAGAAGCAACTGCTTCAAGCTCCGGTTGGATTTTGCCAGCGTCTCCCGAAATGACTCGAAACTAAAGTCGTCACTGAGCGGCTCAGGCGCCAGCACTTCAATCTGGGGAAGCTTTGCGAGTTTCTTTTCGGCAACGAGACGCATCCGGCCAAACTGCCGCATATCGCAAAAGACCAGTCGACGATCGTTGTCGAGGTAAAAGAGGATATGCGGGTAGGGAGGAAGTGGCTGCTCCTCGCCGATGATCAAAAACTTGCCGGTCATTCGCAGGTGAACCAGCAAAACGTCGAGCGAACTTAACTGGATGAGAATGTACTTGCCGCGTCGATTGATGGCCTCGATGCGAGCGCAGCGTAGTTTGCGTTTGAAAGAGACCGGAGATATGCCCGCGATGAGGCGTGGAAGATTCACCTCGACGGCGATGATCGTGTGTCCGACGACAGAGCGACGCAGCGCGCGCACGACATGTTCAACCTCAGGAAGTTCAGGCATCGTGCGCGACGGGTGATCTAAGTTTTGAGTTTCGCACACTATTCCGATGCGAGACCCAAAACTCGAAACTCGAAATTCGAAACTCTAACCTGGTTAGATCACTCTTAACAGTACCAGGATGATGATGATCACCAGCAGCAAGCCAATACCGCCGCTTGGCCCATAACCCCAGTTTCTGCTGTATGGCCAACTCGGAATGGCTCCCAACAGCAGCAGAATCAAGATAATCACCAAAATTAAACCCAAACTCATGGCACACACCTCCAAAGAGATTGACGATAGAGTGGGGGTTATTCAATTGGGGGGTTGGGTCGCGCAGAAGGTAACCAGTTTTTGGGCCAACAGTCAATAACTTTCACTCAGGAAGTTCAGAGTACAAACTTTAGTTTGCTTTTGAAACCCCTCAAGCTAAAGATTGTACTCAAAACTCCTTGAGAATCAGCCACCGCGCGCCAGTTCTTCACCGGCTTTCAGTAGCGCATCAGACTTGGCCCGTGTGGTTGCTTCTGAATAGATCCGCAGCATGGGCTCGGTCCCCGACTGGCGAAACAACAACCACGACTCGTCCTCAAAAAGAAGCTTGGTCCCATCGGTGGTTTGCAATCCGGTGACTTTGAAACCGGCAACCTCCGCTGGAGTCTCGGCCCCAAGTTGCTCGATCAGCTGTTGTCCAACGGCCGGTTCTACGTGCAAATCTTTTCTGCCGAAGTGAAATTCACCGTACTCGCGATGCAGATCGGCCAACATTTCTGAGGGCGGTTTGCCCGCCGTGGTTATCGCCTCGAGGAAGAGCAGCGAATTGAGAATGCCGTCGCGCTCCGGAATGTGTCCCTTAACGCCGATGCCTCCCGACTCCTCCGCGCCGATGAGAATGTCGTCCTTGAGCATCAGGTCGGCAATGTATTTGAACCCGATCGCAGTCTCATAAAGTTTCAAGTTGTGAGCGGCGGCGAGTCGCTTGAGTAAAACTGACTGCGAAAACGTTCTCACCACGCCGCCTGTCATGTGACGATTTCGAATCAGATGAAGCAGGATGAGCGGAACGACGTCGTGCATCGTCATCGTTTCACCCAGTTCATTTACCGCACCGACTCGATCCGCATCGCCATCGGTGGCCAATCCCACCAGAGCTTTCTCTTGCAACACACGCTCTTTCAGCGGGCCGAGATTGCTGTCGATTGGTTCAGGGTTAACTCCGCCGAATAACGGATCGCGATTGCCGCGAATCGTCCCGACCTGCAGCTCGCCGCCATTCAGAAAACTCTCAACCCAGTTTCCCCCGGCGCCGTGCATCGGATCGACGATAACCGTTGCGGACGATTTACGCAGCCGTTCGAGGTCGATGTAGGAACCTATCTGAGATTTATAACTTTCGATCGCGGGCTCGAGGTGCGCGTGAGTGTCGGAAGATACATCAGCGCGCTTCGGCGGATTGGCGTCGACGAGTTGTTCAACTGCGGAAGTGGTTTCCGGAGCAGCGCTGCCGCCCCACGGAGCTTTAATCTTGAAGCCGTTAAAGTCAGCGGGGTTGTGCGACGCGGTGATTACCACCCCACCGGGCGCCTTGAGTTCTTTGACGGCCCATGAGATCAGCGGCGTGGGCGTAGCTTCGTTGAAAAGCGCGATCTCAAATCCGTTGCCCGCCAAAACTTCCGCGGCACGCTGCGCGAAATTCTCGGAGGAGAAACGACGGTCGTAACCAACTACGACGAGTTTTGATCCGCCAGTTTCTTTTAGGTAGTCGGCATAAGCTTGGGCCACCCGCTCGAGGTTCTCGTACGTGTATTCGCGCGCGATAACAGCTCGCCAGCCGTCAGTTCCAAATTTGATGTTTGCAGGTTTGGACATTCGCTAAGCAAAGAAAGGACTAAGATATCTATCATCTATCATTTCAAATTTATCGTTTGGTCATTAAGCGAAGAAAAAAGGAATACCCACTCGCTACCGCGATGTGGTACTGACTCTCACTGCTCACCGCCCACTGCTCACTGCTCACTGCTCTGCAATGATAAATGACAAATTTGAAATGATAGATGATAGATGTGACCAGGCTTGCCCCGCCTACTCAGCCTTCAGCCTGACCAGTGATCGTGTAGTCAGTTAACGAAGTCTTATCGCCGAGAACAGAGCCCGGGCCAACCAGGGCCGAGCGTCCGATGTGGCAGCCACGACCGGCAATTGCGCCTTTGACTTCCGCTGCGGTGCCAATGCGTGTGTGTGGCCAGATGACAGAGTTTTCAACGCGCGCACGTTCTTCAACGAAGCAGCTGGCGCCAAGCACCGAATTGATGATCTGCGCGCCGGGCTTGATCTGGCAGTCGTCGCCAATCATCGAAACGTCATCAATCTCAGCCGCAGTTGCCGAATCAAACTCGCCGCGTCGCTCCTTCAAATGAATTCGCGCGACTTTGTTCTGCAAAAGATCCTGATGAACGCGCAGGTATCGTTCCGGAGTGCCGATATCGATCCAATAGGTTCGCGCCGGCACGTGCGCAAAAAACGCTTCCTTGCGTTTAAGTAGCTCCGGAAACAAGCCGTACTCGAACGAATGGTTTTCGTTTGCCGGAATTAGATCAAGCACCTTCGGTTCGAGGATGTAGGTTCCGGCATTGATCGTGTTGCAAGTGATCTCCTCAGCTTTGGGCTTCTCCAGAAAACGTCGAATGCTGCCGTCGCTTTCCGTCTCCACTAATCCATAACTGGACGGATTCTCAACCGGCGTTAACACAATCGTCGCGGTCGCTTTGTGCTCCGTGTGTTCACGAATAACGGCCTTGAGATCGAGATCCGTCAGGATGTCGCCGTTGAATACTACGGTCGGTTCGCGAATCAAATCTTCCGCAAACTTATAAGCGCCCGCAGTGCCCATCGGCTGCGGCTCAACCGTGTATTTCAACTTAACGCCGTAGTCGGAGCCGTCGCCGAGTAGTTGCTCGATCTTGTTTGGCTGGTAAGAAAGCGAAAGCGTAATGTCGGTGATGCCGGCGCGGCGCAGGGTGTCGATTTGATAAAGGAGAAACGGGCGATTGCAGATCGGAACTATCGGCTTGGGAGTGTAGACAGTAAGCGGGCGCAGGCGAGTTCCTTTACCGCCCGCGAGTATCAAAGCTTGCATTGTTACTTATGGAAGAATTTGTTTTGAAGTTTAATAGCGAATCGAGTCTAACATTGGGCTAAGAAGCTTTCAATTGGACCGTTGGAAGCGTTGAGTCAGTAACTGGAGCGCAACCGTCCCGGTTGCAGACAAGTGGAGCCCGAGATTCTTCGGTCGCAGATCAACGAATGCAACCGTGACGGTTGCGCTCCAGTCGGATCGCTTCCTTGACACGTCATTAGGTAAATAGTAAATCCTAAACATCCAATTTGTTTTGTGAAGGTAGTTGTTGGAGTACCAATGGCAACAAGAGAAGCGGTAATCATAAGCGCAACGCGAACGCCGGTCGGCAAATTTCTGGGTTCGTTGAAAGGCTATAAAGCAACTGAACTCGGCGCGATCGTCGTGCGCGAAAGCGTGAAGCGTGCAGGTGTAGCGCCAGAGGATGTTGATGAAGTGATCATGGGCTGCGTCATTCAGGCGGGCCTGGGCCAGAACCCGGCGCGGCAAGCGGCGTTGGGTGGCGGGTTGCCGCCTGCCGTGTCGGCCGTGACCGTAAACAAAGTCTGCGGCTCGGGCTTAAAAGCGGTAATGATGGCCGCGCAGGGAATCCACCTCGGCGATACAGACATTGTGGTCGCAGGTGGCATGGAATCGATGTCGAATGCGCCCTACTTGATTCCGAAAGCGCGCGAAGGTTACCGGCTCGGAAACGGCACGATGCTCGACGCGATGATTCACGACGGCCTTTGGGACGCTTACAACGATTACCACATGGGCTGCACCGGCGAGGTCGTGTCGGAAAGGTATTGTGTTAGTCGAGAGCAGCAGGACGAGTACGCTTTGAACTCCCACCGGAAAGCGGCCGCCGCGATCAAGGCCGGCAAGTTCAAGGATGAAATCGTTCCGGTTGAGATTCGGCAGAAGAAGGGTCCGGCAATTATTTTCGACACCGACGAGACGGTTCGTGAAGATACTTCGCTCGAAGCCTTAGCAAAATTGAAGCCTGCATTCAAACAGGAAGGCGGCACGGTTACAGCGGGAAATGCGCCGGGTGTGAACGATGGCGCTTCCGCGGTTGTCGTTACTTCCGCAGACCGGGCGCGTGAATTGGGCATGGCGCCGATGGCACGAATCGTCGCGCAGGCGACGTCAGGTCTGGAGCCGGCGTTGGTGATGATGGCGCCCGTCGAGGCGATTCGAAAGGTGTTGCGAAAGGCGGGTTGGTCGCTTGCGGACGTCGATCTGATCGAGTTGAACGAGGCGTTTGCGGTTCAGGCTGTCGCCATAACGAAAGAGCTTGGGCTCGATCCGGAAAAATTGAACGTTAATGGCGGCGCAGTCGCTTTAGGCCATGCGATTGGCCAGTCAGGCTCGCGCTTGTTGACCACGATGCTTTATGAGTTGAAACGACGCGACGCACACCGCGGAGTGATTTCGCTTTGCCTCGGTGGCGGCAACGCGGTCGCGATGGCGGTGGAAAGATAAGCCGCGGCTTGGCCGCAGCACAGTGCGGTAAAGCTTCGCTTTACCGTGGTGTTCTTCCCCACTACCTTCGCGAGGCTCAGCCTCGCGAAAATTCAAAGAGGATCTCTCCGGAAAGGCAAAGCCTTTCCGCACGGCTAGCGGCTAAGCCGCAGCATAATTATGGCTGAACTCATTGGCGTAGTTGGGTCGGGGACTATGGGCAACGGCATCGCGCAAGTCGCGGCGCGCGCGGGCTACAGCGTCGTGATGCGCGACGTCAAGGATGAGTTTCTTGAAAGAGGCTTGAAGGCGATCGACAAGAGTCTGCAGCGCGATGTGGACAAGCAACGACTCAATGCCGATGACAAGCAGGCGATCGTTAACCGGATAAAGACAACCACCGCGCTCGAACCGCTGGCTGAGGCTTCGTTCGTCATTGAAGCGGTTACGGAAAACCTCGACATCAAGACCGAGCTTTTTGGTTCACTTGATCGTATTACCTCACCTGAAACAATTCTTGCGTCGAACACTTCATCAATTTCAATTACACGGTTGGGAGCCGCCACCAAACGGCCGGACAAAGTCATCGGCATGCACTTCATGAATCCGGTGCCGGTCATGAAGTTAATCGAAGTGATTCGCGGCATCGCCACTTCGGATGATACGTACGAACGCGTCCGCCAGCTTGCTGAGAAACTGGGAAAGACAGCCCTGGACTGTAACGACTCGCCCGGTTTCGTTTCTAATCGCGTACTGCTGCCGATGATCAATGAAGCGATTTTTTCTCTGCATGAAGGCGTCGCCTCGCGTGAGAGTATCGATGGCATCATGAAGTTGGGAATGAATCATCCGATGGGGCCGCTGGAGCTGGCGGATTTCATTGGACTGGATGTCTGTCTTGCCATCCTCAATGTGTTGTACGATGGCCTCGGCGATCCGAAGTACCGCGCTTGCCCCTTGTTGAAACGCTACGTTGATGCCGGCTGGTTGGGCCGCAAGACTGGACGTGGCTTTTATGAATACTGAGGTAACGCAAACTGTTAGTTTGCTTATCGGTTATTTTGACGGAGTGGACATTGCAGAACCGGGAGCGGTAGCGACCGGATGTTGCACTGCAGTCGAGGAATATCGAGGCGTTTTTAGTTAAGTCGAGCGTAACATTCCCTCGCTACCGCTCGGGGTTCCGCAATGGCTCTTTAGCAATCGTCATGTCGCAGGTAGCTCATTATTGTCAGAAATGTCTGGCGCGTAATCCGCTGGGCCAGGAATTCTGCGCGCGCTGCGGCACGCGGTTGATGATCATCGTCGAACCGCCCGCGGCGCGGTATGAAGGCGTGGATTCTGGCGGTTCCAGCGAAGAACATCTGCTGGAAAGAATTTCCGCGCTCGAGAACAAAAACAACCGCATCGCTGAACGACTCGAGCAAGGCCTGGATCTGCTGTTGCGCCAGGCCCAGAACGCTCATTTCGATCGCGCGCTCGTTAAAGCGTTAGTAGGACTCTTAACCGACGAAGGCACCATTGAAGGCGACCGGCTGGAAAAACTTTGGATTGATCGCTGTCAAAAAGACGCGGAACAGCAACTTGAAACAGAGCGCCGCGAAGAGCTGCGTCTGAAAATTCTCTCGAGCTATCACGGTCAGGAAACGGCAGCGTTCGAGCAATATGTCAACGAAGGATTTCTTTTCATCGATGATGATCAGCCCAAGCGTGGCATTCGTTCGCTCCAGCGCGCGGCGGAGATATCCAAAGACAACGCGCCGCTCCTCTATTTCCTCGGCGAATATTTTTTCCGGGCCGGCAAAACGCACCGGGCGCAAAACTATCTGGCGCGCGCCTATGAGTTCTGGCCTCGCGATCGCCGTATTTCGTTGCTGCTCGGTCTAACCTGCGCCGATGAAGGTGAAGTTGAGCGCGCCAGGGAATTATTGAACGACGCAACTCAGCTTGGTGGCTCGAGTTTCGCCGCTCACTACGGCCTTGGCCGTTTGTTTGTCGCGGAAGAAAAATGGCGCAAGGCGCTTCATGAGTTTAAGTTGGCACTTGCGAGTAAAGTCTCGCCCGAGGCGCATTACGCGCTCGGCTGCCTTTATTACCAAATCAACCGCGACGGCCTGGCGGCGCGTCATCTGAGAAAGGCGCTCGAGCTGGACGATCATTACGCGGAGGCTTTCTACCTGCTCGGCTTGATCGCTGAACGTTCGGGACAAACCAAGTCTGCCCAGGATTTCTTTGCTAAAGCCGGAGCCGGCGAAGTAGTCAAGAAACCCAGGCTGTCGAAAGGCAAACGTGTTGGCGCCGCTGGAACTGGAGACGCCCCGCTGTTCCGTTTATCTTCCCAGCAATCCCGCAAGCTGATAACTGGTGGCGACCAGCGTCTCGCAGCGGCCTTGAGAGAAGATGCGCTGAGCGCTTGTCACGCTGTGTTTGATTGATTGTTCCCGGCCGCATGTTCGACAAGCTTTAGCTTGTCGTAGTTCAGGCGACAAACTGAAGTTTGTCGGACATTTTGATTAAGAACCGCCAGCCTGCTGCGTTGACACCCCGCCTGCGGCAGTTATAATGACCCTTTGCGCATTAGCCCCTAAAATGTGCGATTCGCAATAGGTGGTGCGTGATGCGAATTGAACTCGCGGCTCTCGAGAATGGCAAGGGTGAGTTTAGCCACACCTACCACCCTGGTGAGTTGATTCTGGAAGACGAGCGCCTCAAGGTTCGAGACGCTGTTACAGTTTCAGGCCAGGTTCAGCAGTTTGGTCAACGAGCGAAGGTAAAAGGCCGGGTCGCTGGTCGAGTTCAGCTTGAATGCGACCGCTGTTTGAAGCCGGTTGAGTTTTCAATCGACTCCGCGTTTCAGCTGGAGTATGTAACTCCGGAAGACTACGCCGCGCAGCAGGCAGTTGAACTAACTGAAGAAGATCTGGACCTGTCTACTTACGATGGAGAGGCGATCGATCTCGATGAGCTCGTGAAAGAGGAGTTGCTATTGGCGGTTCCCGATCACGTGCTTTGCAGCGAAAACTGTAAAGGAATTTGCCCAACGTGCGGCGCCGACAGAAATTCGGCCGACTGCGCTTGCGAGCGTCAGGAAGTGGATCCTCGCTGGGCGGGACTGAAAGAATTAGTAGATCGTAAATCGTGAATCGTGAATGGAATTGCCGATTGCCAATTGCCAATTGCCGAATCAAAGAATCGACAATCGGCAATCGGAAATTGGCAATAATTGAACGGAGTAATTATGCCAAATCCTAAAAGACGACATTCAAAAGCTCGCCGCGGCAAACGCCGCGCGCATGACGCTCTGCGCACGCCGCAGACTGCCCTTTGTCCAAATTGTCAGGAACCTCGCCTGCAGCATCGCGTCTGCCCGAAGTGTGGTTACTACAAAGACCGGCAGGTAGTTCGCGTCGAACAAACCTAAACTGATCAAAACTATCATCTGTGCGAAGTCAGTCGAAGACCCAAGCCCGGCTTACGGGGAAAGTCGTTCTCGACGCCATGGGCAGCGACCACGCGCCGCACGTTGAGATTGACGGGGCCCTGGCGGCGGCGCGCGATTTGGGCATCAAAATCATCCTGGTTGGGCAGGGTGAAAAGTTAGAGCCCGAGTTGAAGCGCTGTGGTTGGCGCGGTGATGGTGATCGCGGGATCGAGTTAGTTGAAGCTGCCGAAGTCATTGGCATGGGAGAACCTGTCATGGCTTCGGTTCGTCGCAAAAAGAAGAGCTCTTTGAGAATCGGTACGCGCCTGGTGGCCGATGGAAAAGCGGATGGCTTCGTTTCTGCGGGTAACACCGGAGCGGCGATGGCAACGGCCAAGATGGTGATCGGCATGTTACCGGGTGTCGATCGTCCGGCGCTGGCCGCACTAATTCCGACCAAGTCAAATAAGCCCACTCTATTGTTGGACGTCGGTGCAAATTCTGAGTGCAAGCCTCAGCATCTGGTGCAGTTTGCCATCATGGGCGACGCTTATTCTCGAGCAGTGCTCGGGACAAATTCCCCGGTGGTTGGCTTGATGAGCATTGGCGAAGAAGAAGCGAAGGGAAACGATCTGACGAAGGAAGCGTTTCCGCTGTTGCGCGAAATGGCTACGTTGAACTTCATGGGAAACGTCGAGGGGCGCGACGTGTTTTCCGGCGCAGTTGACGTGATCGTGACAGACGGTTTCACTGGAAACGTCATGCTCAAATTGTCAGAAGGACTGACGGACGCGATGCTTTCGATGATCAAGCGCGAGCTCACCGCCTCCGCAGTGACTAAAGCCGGAGCGATGCTTGCCAAACCCGCCTTCCGAAATATCAAAAAGCGTTTGGACTATTCTGAACACGGCGGCGCGCCGTTGTTAGGAGTGCGGAAGATTGTCGTGATTGGCCACGGGAGTTCAAACGCGCGAGCGATTCGTAACGCCATTCGTAGTGTCAAAGAGTTTTCTGAACACGGCGCGGCCGAACGAATTGAAAAGGGAATTGCAGAAACCAGCGCTTTGAGCCTGGGGCAGACTGTCATTGCCTGAGGCCTGAAGTTCAGAGTTCAAACTTTAGTTTGCTTTTTGGAAAACGCAGGCTAAAGCCTGAACTCTGAACCACTAGAGCGGCGTTGCTTGGTTTTCGGGCCAGTACTGGATAGTATTACCGTCCGCAAAATTAACAGCTGAGGAATAGATGGAAAATATTCGCTCCGGGATTCTGGGCACGGGACACTCATATCCGGAAGGCATTCTAACGAACGCCCAACTGGAAAAGATGGTGGACACTTCTGACGAGTGGATCACAACCCGCACCGGAATCAAGCAACGCCGCAAGGCCGCGCCGGGAGAATACACCTCGCAATTTGCGGTGCGCGCCGGACGGCAGGCCATTGAGCGGGCCGGCCTGCAACCGGAAGACATCGACTTAATTCTTTGTGCTACGGTCAGTCCGGATCAAATACTTCCGTCGACCGGCTGCATTATTCAGGCAGAACTAGGCGCCAATAAGGCGGCGGCGATGGACCTGGTGGCGGCGTGCTCAGGTTTTCTGTACGGCGTCACGCTCGCGGATACAATGATCCGCACGGGCCAGGCGAAGAACGTTCTGGTAGTTGGCGCTGAGGTCCTGACGCAATACGTCGATTACACTGATCGTCAAACCTGCGTGTTGTTTGGCGACGGAGCTGGCGCCGCGGTCATGGGACCAATGAATGGCGGCGAACGCGGAATTCTTTCGGCAAGAATTAGATCTGACGGTCGTTATCTTGAACAACTCTACTCGCCCGGCGGTGGCACGCGTCGTCCAGCGACAGCGGAAACGCTGGCCGCGGGTGATCATTTTTTCAAAATGAAGGGCAACGAGCTTTTCAAAGTTGCCGTGCGCTCGATGGCCGACATTTCACGAGAGGTGCTTGAAGACGCCGGCCTCAGCTCGGACGAAGTGAAAATCTTTATTCCGCACCAGGCTAACCAGAGAATTACCGACGCAGTAGCGAAGAATCTTGGGGTCGAGAGCGCGCGCGTGTATTCGAACATCGCAATGCATGGCAACACGTCATCGGCATCGATTCCGATTGGACTGGATGAATGCGTGGAAGCCGGCAAGATTAACGAAGGTGATTTGGTCCTGCTCGCTTCGTTTGGCGGGGGAGTTACCTGGGGCGGCGTCTTGATACGCTGGTAATGGCATTGCCGATTTGCCATTGCCGATTGCCGAATGTTTTGTAACGCAGACTGTCGGTTTGCGGATGCGTTGAATACCCTTTCATTGAGCGCAAACTAACAGTTTGCGTTACAGATTGGGGCACTCCGTCAAGTAAAGTTGCTATCGGCAATCGACAATCGAACATCGGAAATGAAAATCGCGTACATTTTTCCCGGGCAAGGTTCGCAGAATCCGGGAATGGGGAAAAATCTGGTAGAGAATTTCCCCGTAGCAGCCCGGCTCTTTGAAGAACTGAACGACGCGTTGCACTTTTCGCTGTCGCGCCTTTGTTTTGAAGGCTCACCCGAGGAGCTGCAGCTAACTGAGAACACCCAGCCTGCGATTCTGGGTGTTTCCGTTGCGGCGCTGCGAACCATGCAGTCGGAAGGCTTCCCGGTCCCGGATTATGTTGCCGGACACAGCCTCGGCGAGTATTCGGCACTGGTAGCGGCCAACTCTTTGACGGCTACTGATGCTGTCAAAACGGTTCGAGCGCGTGGTCGTTACATGCAGGAAGCTGTTCCGGTGGGCACCGGCGCAATGGCTGCGGTCATCGGTGGGGAACTGAAGGACATCGAGGCTGCCTGCGCTGAAGCGAGCCAGAATCAAATTTGCGCGCCGGCAAACATTAATTCGCCGGGCCAGGTTGTCATTGCAGGAAACACTGAAGCCGTCGATCGCGCGAGTGAGTTACTGAAAAACGGACTGGCGAAACGCGTGATTAAATTAAACGTCAGCGCGCCATTTCATTCAGCGTTGATGATGCCGGCGCAGGAGCGTTTAGCCGTAGACCTTGAGCAATTATCGTTTGGAAACCTAAGCGTCCCCTTGGTGACTAACGTCGATGCCGCGGTGATCAGCAAAGGCAGCGAGGCTCGCGAGTCACTTGTCAGACAAGTTTCTTCGCCGGTACGTTGGTTGGAATCGATGGAATTCCTGATAGCTGCCGGCGTCGAGACGTTTGTCGAAGTGGGGCCGGGAAAAGTTTTAAGCGGATTGATGCGGCAGATAAGTCGCGCCGCGAAGTGTTTCAATGTCGAGGATGCGGCGAGTTTGAAAAGTGCCGCGGCAGGCCTTGGTATTTCTTAAGTAGTTATGATCTTTCATTACAAGAGGAGCAAAACGAGATGCCCGATCCAGAAATAGAGAATAAGGTCAAACAGATCATCGTTGACGAATTAGGCGTGGATGAAAATGAAGTGACGCCAAACGCGCGCTTTATCGACGACCTGGGCGCAGACTCTTTGGACACCGTGGAACTGGTCATGCGTTTCGAAGAGGAGTTTGGCATTGAGATTTCCGATGAAGACGCTGAGAAGATTCAAAGCGTCCGTGATGCCTACAACTACATCGATCAGCACAAAAAGTAAGTGAACGCCGACCGGAGATTGGACGACAGGCGACCGCTGGACTCGGTCATCTGCCGGCGGTCGTCGGTCGCGTTATTCCAAGGAGTCTTGTTTTGGCACGACGTGTAGTTGTTACAGGTCTGGGTCTAATAACACCGGTTGGCAATTCAGTTGAGGCAACCTGGTCCGCGCTAATGAAAGGGCGGAACGGCGTCGGCCCCATCACGAAATTCGATACGGAGAAATTTTCCGTAAAGTTTGCCGCTGAAGTTAAGGATTTCGACCCGCTCAAATTCATTCCCAAGAAAGAGGCGCGCAAGATGGGCGCCTTTATTCATTACGCCATCGCGGCGGCCACCGAAGCGATCGCCGACAGCAACTTCGAGCTAACCGAGGAGGGAAAGTTTCCCGCGGAGGTGGCCGAAAATGCCGGCACTTATATCAGCAGCGGCATCGGTGATTTCTGGGCAATCGAACGGGAGCACTCAAAACTGCTCGACGATGGACCTGATCGAGTTTCACCGTTCTTCATCGTCTCCGCGATTGTGAACCTGGCGGCCGGCCAGGTTTCGATTCGTTATGGCGCCAAAGGTCCAAACTCGGCAACCGCAACTGCTTGTTCCGCCGGCGCCCACGCAATTGGCGACAGCTTTAAAATTATCCAGCGTGGCGATGCGGACATCATGATTTGCGGCGGCGCTGAGTCGGCAATAACGCCGATGAGCGTGGCAGGCTTCGCTTCCATGCGCGCGCTTTCAACACGCAACGACGATCCGGAGCATGCGTCGCGTCCGTTTGAACGGGATCGCGATGGCTTCGTAATCGGCGAGGGCGCCGGCATCATGATTCTTGAAGAACTTGAATCCGCCAAACGACGCGGCGCCCGCATCTACGCGGAGCTGGTCGGTTACGGCATGACCGCCGATGCGTTTCACTTAACCATGCCCGATGAAACCGGTTCGGGCGCTATTCGAGTAATGCAGAAGACGCTTCGTGACGCGCAAATTCAACCGGAACGAGTCGGTTATATAAATGCGCATGGAACGTCTACGCCTTATAACGATAAGTTTGAGACCCTCGCGATCAGGAAGACATTCGGCGAGCATGCGTACAAGCTGGCGGTGAGTTCAACGAAGTCGATGACGGGACACTTGCTGGGAGCTGCCGGTGGTATCGAGGGAGTGTTTTCCGTTCTGAGTATCCATCACAAGACTTTGCCGCCCACGATTAATTACGTTAATCCCGATCCGGATTGCGATCTGGACTACGTGCCAAACGAACCGCGGCAGACAGAGGTTGAATACGCACTGTCAAACAGCTTCGGATTCGGCGGCACCAACGCAGCGTTGTTGTTTAAGAGGTACCAGGAATAAAACGGTCTTAGGTCTTAGGTCTTGGGCCTTTGAAAAACTCAAATCGCGATTGACGTCGTTCAAAGACCAAAGTCCAAAGACCCAAGACCAAAAAAGAAACAACTGAAATCAAAACTAATCAAGCATGAAAATTGTAGTCATGATGAAGCAGGTCGCGAATAAAGACGCGATCCTGCGTATTAACAAAGACGCGACCTGGATTGAAGAAGGCGACCTGTCGTTCGAAGTCAGCGAATCTGACGGTTACGCACTCGAAGAAGCGTTGCGCGTCAGGGAAAAGTTGAGTGGGGAAGTTGTCGTTTGCTCGATGGGACCGCAACGCGTGAAGAGTGTTATCAAAGACGCGCTGGCCCGCGGGGCCGATCGCGCTATTCATGTTGTCGGCGACAATCTCGGCTCGCTATCTCCTTACGCCGCGGCTAGCGCTCTCGCTGACGCCATTCGCGACGAAAAGCCGGACCTTATTTTTACAGGTTTGCAGTCAGACGATTACGGCTACGGCCAAACCGGAGTCATCCTGGCAGAAATTCTGGGACTACCTCATGCGACCATCGCGATCGAGGTCGACGCCTCGGGCGAAAAGCTGCGCGTGAAACGCGAGCTGGAAAGCGGCTGGTATCAGTGGTATACGATGCCGATGCCGGCGTTGCTGACGATCCAGTCCGGCATCAGTCAAATCCGTTATGCGACTTTGAAAGGCATCATGGCTGCTAAGAAAAAGGAAATTAAGGAAGTGCAGCCGGCCGCGGAAATTGTCGAGCGCCCATCGCATCAGCGCATCGAAAAGATTTATCTACCAACGAAAACGAAGCAGACGCAGTTGCTCGGAAATGGCGACGCCAAAGCAGGCGCGGCTGAACTGGCCCAGAAACTTCATACCGAAGCGCGCGTCTTCTGAGCGCCGTAGGCGCGACATATTGATAGCCCCGGGCGTAAGCCCGGGGTCCAGTGGCTATAACGATTAGTGAGCCCGCTTTAGCGGGCGACAGAAACGGTCCAGACAAACAATGAGTTCAGGCATTCTCGTTTTCATCGAACATCGCGACGGAGTTCTCAACAAGACTTCGCTCGAGGCCATTGCGGCGGCGCAGAATCTGGGGCAGCAGCCAATCAACGCGGTCATACTTGGTGTGGACCTAAGTTCACTTGGCCAGGAAATCGCCGCGTACGATCTCGCGAAAGTTATCCTCGCGACTAATGCAAAACTTGCTGACTACACACCAGATGGTTATGCAGACGCTATGGAGAAGATCGTCAAGGAACTCGATCCGCAGCTCGTCGTGATGCCGCACACCTATCTCGTGCGCGACTACGCTCCGAAACTCGCGGCGCGCTTTGGCAAGTCACTGATTAGCGACTGCATCCGCGCTCAAGTAACCGGCGACTCGATCACGTTTACCCGGCGAATCTTCCTCGGCAAACTTGATGCCGACGTCGTGTCTGACGGCGCCGCTCCGGTCTTCGCGACTTTTCAATCTGGAGCATACCGGCCGGATCAGGCAGCGAAGGGAAGCGGTGCTGCGGTAGAAGAAAAACCCGTTGAGGTCGGTGAGATTCGAATGGTGCCGGAGGCCCCGTTCCAGGAGGTCAAGCAAGCTGTTGATCTCAGCAAGGCTGACATCATCGTGGCTGTTGGCCGCGGCATTAAGAGCAAGGACAACCTCGCGCTCGCGGAAAAGCTGGCGGAAGTTTTAGGTGGCGATCTGGCCGCATCGCGGCCAATTTGTGACGCTGAGTGGCTGCCAATCGATCGGCAAATCGGGTCATCTGGCCAGACAGTGGCGCCCAAACTTTACGTTGCCCTCGGAATTTCGGGAGCGATCCAGCACCTCGTTGGCATGAAAAACTCAGGAACGATCGTGGCCATAAACAAAGATCCCGAAGCGCCAATCTTCGATATTGCTGACTACGGAATTGTCGGCGATCTGTTCGAAGCCGTTCCGGTGTTGACCGAGGAAATTAAGAAGCTCAAGGCCGGAGCCTAGTTTATTTCTTGTTTACGACAGCCTGCATGTCTTCCACCAGTTGGGCAGGCTTCCATTCATTTCCGCGATACACTTTCACGACTCTACTGTCAGGGCCAATCACCGCCGTACGCAACGAGTGAACAACCTGCTCCTCGCCCGAGTTGCTATCCTTGAAGTAACGAAAACCAAAGAACTGCGCGATGCCCTTCACTTCATCCGCGCTACCCGAAGCAAACTCCCAGTGCGCGAACTTTTCATCCGTGTACTTCCCGGTGCTGGCGGCGCCATAACTGCGCAGGACTTTCGGAGTGTCGTATTCCGAATCGAAGCTAACACTGAGCAAGTGAGTCTTGTCATAAATCTCAGGATGCTTTTGTAGTTCCTGATCGACGGCAGCGAAGTTGCTCGTCATCAACGTACATTGACTCGGATCCTGGCAACGCGTGTAGATAAAAGTCAGCGCCAGGACCTTTCCGCGGTAATCATGAAGGCTGATGTGTTTGCCGTCCTGATTCACCAGACGATAGTCAGGCACTTCATCACCTGTTTTTGGTCCGACTCCATCCGCAGTATCTGAATCAATTCCACCACCTTCAGTGATGACAACATCCTCGAGCCACGATTGCGCGCCGTCAACGATGTAGTTGGCGGCGATCGCATTGCCAGGCGCTGCGATTTCGAAAACCCAATCGTCTTTGACAACAAAAGGCATGGTCATCGCCGGCATGTAGTCTTTGATGTCGTCGTGCGCGATAGTCAGCGTTCGCTGGGCTTTGTCGACCTGCACTATCCTGCCCTTAAATTCATATTGTTTCTCAGTTGGCGATTTGACTCGCTGGGTTTGACGCCGGCAGTTAGTGAAACCCGCAACGGTTAGCAGACATAGAGCGATAAGAATCAGGGGACTGGTTTTGTTGATTTCCATTTGATGGATAGGCCTGAGAAATGATCTGATTAATCGTTATCAATGCTTTGCACTAAAGTGATAAACCAAAACTGCAAAGTTCGCAAAGCCAGACTGAACCTAAGACTTCAGTTTGCCACAAATGTCCGACGAACTTTAGCTTGTCGCCTGAACTACGACAGGCTAAAGCTTGTCAGGCATTAAACTGCGACACTGGCAGACAGCACGTGTGTTAGGATTTGAGTTTCGATTTAGGACTAGACTCGATGTTAGTGAGCAACTCTTTAATGGACGAAGCAAAAACGGGGCGACGCGCTGAGTTGCTGGAGGGCGCGAAAGTTGCCGGCCAGATCAAAGCCGAAGTTGCACGAGAGGTCGTTGAGCTTGCGCAGCAACAGGTGAAGCCTTGCCTCGCGGCCATTCGAGTCGGAGACGATGAAGCTTCGGCCGTTTATGTGCGCAACAAGATACGCGCTTGCGAGGAAGTGGGCATCCGCTCAGAGCACCATGCGCTGCCCGCAACGACCTCTTCCGAAGACTTGCTGAATCTGATCAAGTCATTGAATGAACGAGACGACGTTGATGGGATTCTGGTGCAGTTGCCGTTGCCGAAGGAGATTGAAGAGCAGGCAATTATTGAAGCCATCGATCCTGAAAAAGACGTTGATGGATTTCATCCGGTGAGCATTGGCAGGCTAACGTTAGGGCGGCAGGGATTTGTTCCGTGCACGCCGGCAGGAATAATTGAATTGCTGGAGCGTTCTAACATTCCGATAGCGGGCGCCAACGCTTGCGTGGTTGGCCGCAGCCAGATTGTGGGACGGCCGATGGCGCAGTTGCTTTTGCAGCGCGATGCAACGGTTACAGTTTGTCATTCACGAACGCGAGACCTTCCCGCAACGACCCGAAACGCCGATTTGCTGGTGGTCGCGATTGGACGACCAGGGCTGATTGGACGCGATTACATCAAGCCTGGCGCAACCGTAATTGACGTGGGAATGAACAAGATAACGGACGAGGCCACGGCTCGAAAGCTTGCACGTCCCGTACTGAATGCTTCATAAAGCTCCGCCATCTCGCCAACGAGAACTCCCATCGACCATCCGTCGGAGATAATGTGGTGCATTGCCAACAGCAGCACATGATCGTTTGCTGAGAACCGGAGCAGCTTAACGAGCAGCAGCGGCCCGCTCGCCAGGTCAAAACCTTCTCTCGCCACGGCGAAATAGCGCCGTTCAATTTCTCTCTCCCGTTCGCTCTCAGATAACGCTTCGAGGTCGATCACCGGAAGGTCGACGGTAACTTCATCGGCGATCACCTGTAGCGGCATTCCGTTATTGACGACGAAGGTAGTGCGCAGACTCTCGTGGCGGCGCACAATCTCCACAAACGCGCGGTGCAATGATTCGACGTCGAGCGCGCCGGAGATGCGCGCGGCCTGTGTGATGTTAAAAGCTGCTGAGCCTGCAGCGAGTTGATCGAGAAACCAGATGCGCTGCTGCGCGAATGAGACGGGGATATCGCGTTCTCTTGACGCTCTGGGAATGGACGAATACACCTTCTCCGGCTCACCCGACTTTGCGCGCTTGCTTTGCAGCCAGCGCAGCAACAACGCCTGCTGCTCGGGCGTCAGGTCAGTAATGCCGTCAGAGACTTGCTGGAAATTTATTTCAGGCTTAGCCAAGGTGTTAATTAGTCGGCGGTTTTCAGCATTACCTTCACATCGTCCGCCGTGAGCTGTTTGAGTTGTTCGAGCATTTGAGTGATCTCGGAGGCGTCTTCCTGCGATGCACGCGCAGTGGCAATCGCCTTAGTCAGCTCACTGATGGTGGGAAACTCGAAAAGCGTTTGCAGCGGCAACTCGACCTGGAATGCGTCGCGAATGCGCGAGACCATTTGTGTCGCGAGCAGAGAATGGCCGCCCAACTCGAAGAAGTTGTCGTGTACGCCGATCCGTTTGATACGCAGCAGATCCGACCAAATCCCGCATAATGTCTCTTCAAACGGAGTACGCGGCGCGACGAAGTCCATCGCACCTTCCGGCCGCTGCTCATCCGGATCGGGAAAGGCGCGATGGTTGATCTTACCGGTGGCGGTGCGTGGCATCTGATCGAGCAATACGTAAGCGGCGGGTAGCATGTAATCCGGCAGATGGGTGAGACAGTGACGACGCAGCTCCCCGTAGTCGAGCGATTGCGAGTGTTCGGCAACGATGTAAGCGATCAAGCGCTTATCACCACCACCTTCGTCTTCCCGCGCAACTATGACGGCCTCGCGTACTGCGGGATGCCGGCAAAGTACTGTCTCGATCTCTCCCAACTCTATGCGATAGCCGCGGAGCTTGACTTGATAGTCCAAACGACCGGCGAACTCGATCGCGCCATTCGCGCGGTGGCGCGCCAGATCTCCGGTGCGATAAAGGCGTGCTCCCGGAACCTTGCTGTGCGGGTTCGGAATGAATTTTTCTGCGGTTAGACCAGGCTGTCCGTGATAACCGCGAGCCAGTCCGGCGCCGCCGATGTAAAGCTCGTTTATAACTCCTATAGGTACTGGACGCAGCTTGTGGTCAAGAATGCTTTCCAGCACAGTGGGATCCGAAGCTTGGAATTCACGTGACTTGAAGTCGCGGC
>JADMIO011718032.1_pt1 | contig 21876 bp, 16 predicted proteins | sample 8958161 | NCBI WGS metagenome assembly JADMIO01 (sample SAMN16585339, study PRJNA669376) | soil metagenome | isolation source: Crop rotation soil | place: USA: Cullars Rotation, Alabama | collected 2011
CGCGACAACTTGTCCACGTGGAATTCTAAGCTTAGGATCCCAATGTGCTGGAAAAATTGAAGGCCGGGATCTCTGCGGCGAGGTTGGCCCGCGCCTCGTCGACACTGGTGAAAGAGGTGCCGATCCGGACAAGCAGCGTGCTTCCCGCCGCCGAGTCGAAGCTGACAGCCGCCGTGTAGGGCTGGGTGACGCCGGGGTCGGCTTCGGCGATCGGGTGATCGAACTGGGCGACGAAGTAGCCGGAGAAGCCGGCTGGCTTACCGAGCCCGGCGTAGAGCCGGTAAGCGGGGTTCTCGCCCCAGACCTCGTTGCGGGCTCGATCGACGTGGATGCCGGCGCCGGTGGTCTGCGGACGTGTGTTGAGCTGCAGCACCAGCCGCATCGGTCCGGGTTGGCTGTACCGGAAACGCATGATGCCGGCGCGAGCAGTGCCCGTCATCTCGGCGTGGATGCCGTAGTCCGCCAGGTCGACGGCGTACAAGTACGGCCGGGCGGACTCATGGGCGTGGTCAAAGGTAGACGCACGGTCCACCGCTGCCAGCCTGGTTGGACCGGACTCCGGCATGACCGTGAAACTGCCATAGTCCTGCGTGCAGGAGCCGGACATCCAGTGGCTACCCCGGAAGCCCTGGATGCGGGTGTCCGCCGAGTAGTACGGGGCGATGCACTTGCTCTCGCCATCCCGCGTCTGCGGCGTCCAGTCGGTCATGGCGAACGGCACCCCGGCAACCGGGAACGTCTGGCCCTCGTTCGCGGTGCCGATGAGTGGGTTAACCAGGTCCGCCGGGTGCGCCAGGGCCGGTGCCGGGGTTGGCCCCCCCCGCGGGTCTACACTCCAACCCAGAAAGACCCAGGCGGGGACGGCTAACAGGAGTGCAGGTACCGGGCGCATCGTCTCGTCAGCTTCTGTGAATAAGCAGCGACAGGCAAGTTATTTCGCCGTTAGAATAAGTAGTCTCACCGTGAGAAGCCGCGTTTGGCGGCATTTGGAGCGGCCGTTTGTCGGACGGTCGGAAAGCACCCATGGCAACCGGAGCACTCCAAACCGACGAAAAACCCATCCCGCTGGAAGAACGGAAGGCTCTGGTGGAGCGGATTGCAGGCTCAAACGAGCTGCGCCGGGCCGCTCGTTTGCGTGCCTTCCTGCTTTACGTTTGGGGGCGGGTGGCCGCCGATCCAGCCATCGTGATTCACGAGCAGGAGATCGGCTCCGCCGTCTTCGGCCGGCCGGAGTACTACGACACGGCCGTCGACAATATCGTCCGAGTGAACGCTACCGAGCTGCGCAAGCGCCTCGAGCGGTATTTCGCTGAAGAGGGCGCGCACGAAGAACTGCTGCTGGAGATCCAGCGCGGCGGTTATGTCCCCTGCTTCCGGCGACGCGCGATTGCAGCGCCGCCTCCCGAGCCACCAGCGGCGGCCGCCAGCGTAGAGAGTGAACCGCTCAAACTTGTCAGCGGGGAACCGGCCGTCATGCCCGAAGCTCCGCCCGTCGCGGAGCCCGCCCGCACCTCCAGCGCGAAATGGTGGCAGGCCGGCTGCGCGGTGCTGGTCCTGTGCTCGGCCGGGCTGTTCTGGTGGGGCCACTCTCTCAGTAACCAGTTGGAGCCTTGGAAGGCCGATCCGGCCCTGAGGATCTTCTGGAGCCGGTTCTTCGAGTCCGGCATCGAGACCGACGTAGTGCCGGGCGATACCTCTTTCTCGGTCGCCGAGGACATCGTGCAGCGTTCGCTGCCGCTGACCGATTACCTCAACTACAACTACAAGCGCATGGGCGACTCGCTGGCCCCCAACGATCCCCGCCGGCAGGACCTGCAGCAGGTATTAAACCGGAACAACGGCAGCAACGCCGACTTCCGCGTCTCGCAACAGATCCTGGCGCTCAGCGGCGGACCGCATCGCTTTAACCTGAAGTTTTCGCGCGAGTACACCCCCGACGCTGCGAAACACCACAACATTGTGCTCATCGGCGCGCGCACGTCCAACCCCTGGGTGGGGCTGTTCTCAGACCGCCTGAACTTCGATATCGATTACGATCCGGTGAATCATCGGCCGACCATAGTGAACCACTCGCCCCAGCAGGGCGAGCCGGCCAGCTACCCGGTGCCGCTGAACCGGCCGGACTCCACCACTGGGTACGCGGTCATTGCCTACGTGCCGGACGTGACCGGCAAGAGTGACGTCCTCATCCTCGAAGGTACCGATTCCCAGGCGACCGGAGCCGCGGGAGATTTTGTGACCAGTGGGGAAACCATGGCGTCGCTCGAGCAGAAGTTCCCGCCGGGGAAGGTGCCGTTCTTTGAGCTGCTGTTGCGCACCTCGCAACTGAGCGGCACGCCGCTGCATGCCGAAGTGCTGGCGTATCGGATCTACAAATAGCGTTTCGGAAGTTTCTGCCGAGGCGCCCTACTTCGCGTCATTCTTGAAGATCTGCTCGGCGAAGAAGTTCTCCACCTTGGCCTGATCCCGCAGCATCTCCAGGTACGCGTTCTTCAGCAACTGCGAGCGGCTGTTCCGCAGCAGGTCCCGGATGTGCTGCTGCACCGCCGGATCGGAGATCTGCCGCTGCCCCGCAGGCTCGCGCTCGATGAGCTTATAGATGGAGTAGCCGACCGGCTTCTTCGTCTCGCCGTCCAGCAGCGGGAAAACGTCCGTCGTCTGTCCAGCCTTCAGCTTCAGGATGGCAAGGCCCACATTCGGGTCCGCCTTCAGTTGGCTCTCCGGCACAAATCCCATGTCGCCACCACTCGATGACGTGCTTGGGTCCTCGGAGAAGTTCATCGCGATCGTGCCGAAGTCCTCGCCGGAGTCGAGCCTCGTCTTCAACGCCTCGATCTTCTTCTTCGCGTCTGCGTCGTTTGTCGCCTTGCTGCCCTGCAGGTTGCTCGGCTGCTGCGACGGCAGGCTCGTCACGCGAATCACTGCCAGGTGGTACTGCGGTTCAACAAGGTTGAACTCGGCCTTGTGCTGGTTGTAGTAGTTCGCAACGTCGGCGTCGGACACGGTGACCTTGGAGTTGATCTCCTTATTGATCAGCTTGTCGATCGTCATCGAGCGGCGAAGATCATGCTTCACATCGTCCAGCGTGCGGCCGGAAGCCTTGAGCTGCTGATTGAACTCGTCGTCCGTGCCCGCGGCCACCTTCATCTCATTTACCTTGGCGTCGACGTCCTCGGGAGTCGGCGTCAGGTTCATCTTCGCCGCGCGCTGCTCCACGATCTCCTCGTCGATCAGCTCGCGCACAATGTTCAGCCGCAGCGAGTCGGCCTGTTCGGACGACGGCGTCTGCCCGGGATTCTGTCCAAGCTGCGTCTGGTACATGCGGTCCAGGTCTGCACGCATGATGGCGTGACCGTTCACGGTCGCGACCACGTCCGGCCCTGGACCGTGCTTGCATCCGGCAATCAGCGCTATCACCAGCAGCGAGACTCCGGCTGCCGGCAGTGGCACTCGCGCTGGGAAAAAGCGATGTGTGCGAAAACTATGGAGAGCTGACGTGCGTGGTGCGCTTGCCATGTCACTCCATCCTAAGCCTGCACGGAATTTTGCGAAATACATTGTCGATTAACTTCCTGGCTTGGCGGCGGGGGGAGCGGTGGCCGGTTTAACGGGTGGCGGCGGAGGCGTTTCGCCGGCGGCGACCAATGCCCGATCGATAACCGCATAAAGCGTCTCGATCGGCAGTACGCCCTCGACCTTCTCTCCGTTGATGAACATTGTCGGGGTCGAGTTCACTCTCAGCGCGTCGGACTCGCCGTCGGTAACAGACGCCGTAATCTTGCTGGTGTCCTGCTTCATCATGCAGGCGAGCAGAGTCGGCTGCTGCAGCTTGCTCTTGGTCGCCTCGTCGATGGCAATCTTGTCCAGAGCCTGCTTCGCCTTATCGGCGTTGCCGTCTTTGTTAATGTCAGAGGCGTGTGCATGGACATAGTCCACGTAATTCCAGTAAGCCGCGCCTGACTGCGCCGCCAGGCAGTTGGAATCCACCGCCGCACGCATTGCCCAGGGATGAATCTCCGACAGCGGGAAGTCGCGGTACACGATGCGGATCTTATCCTTGTAGCGGTCGAGCAGCGCCGGAAACAACTCGGCGTGCATCTTCGCGCAATACGGGCACTCCAGGTCGTCGAAGCCCACGATCAGCACCGGCGCGTTCTCCGGGCCGCCCCGCGCGGGACGCCCCGCGGCCGAGACCTTCTCCCTCGGATCTTCGCTCAGATCGAACCGGTTCATCTGAGCCAGTGTTTTGCCGTCGTTAGAGATCAGGAACTCAATGCTGCGCGTGCTGCCCTGCGGACTGGTGTACGTGACAGGCAGCATCTGAAACCCGGAGATGTCGCTCGCCTTCGGCACGCCGATCTGCAGCGTGTAATCCGGCGGCATCTGCGAGCGCGAACGGATCATCACCTCCACCCGACGCGCGTCTTCCTGGCTCAGCTTCTGGCCGGTCTGCACGGGGCTAAGCGCCTTCGACTGGGCATGACAGCCAACGGTAGACATCGCAAGCAACAGTGGGAGGAGACGCAAAGGGGTGGAAAGCTTCAGCACAGGTTCGATTATCTCACGCAAAATCGCGCATTTCCGGCGTAAAAACCGGCCTGCTGGGCACCGCGGGCACAACCGTTAGACGCGCCCAAAGCGGGTATGTGAGTGGCACCTTCGGAAATGCCAACCCCTCAGAAGATCTGATTCGCGTGCCGCAGATTTCCCGCGCTGCCGATATTCGCCAGGGTGAAATTGAAGCGGTACCCGTTGTCGTTGCGCGTGGTGCCCAGTTCGTACTTCCGGTACTCGATCGTGATGCCGCAACAGTTCCAGTTGTACGAGGTCTGCACCGCGCCGTACTGCACCGTGCCCAGGTCGAGGTCGAGTCCCGCATACGCCGCCGCACTCAGCCCCGGACGCGTCGGCCGCCCAAACCCAAGCAGCACGCGCATCTGGTTGAACTCCGCCACCGGCGACGACACCCCCTCCACATACGACCGTCCCGGCGCAAACAGCCGCGCGTATCCGATGCCCGTGAACACGTTGCCCTGGTGTACATCCACATACACGTTGTTCGCGGTAAAGCGGCTGTCGCATCCTCGCGAGGGCGGACCGGATCCCAGCGAGCCCGGCACCGCGCAGTAGTCGTAATCGAAGTCCCACTCCAGGTCCGTGTGCTCCGAGGTCCGAATACGCAGCCGCGAGATCAGCGGCGAAAGGTTGCGCGGACGCGTCAGGAACGAAATTCCCGAGAAGTCCAGCGTCGTCGCGAGGATTGTCCGCGGCCCTGTGTTCACTGCGCCGCCAAAGTTCTCATTGAAGAAGTAGCGCTGCGCCAGACGCCAGCTGATGAACTCGCGGCTGCCGCAAACCTGGGTCGGTGTCTCCACCGCACCGCCCGGCTGGCCTGGCTCCTCGAGCGCATCCTCGGGCGATCCCGCCGATCCCAGCACCTCCACGGCATCGGCCGCCCTGCTCGCGTCGTGGCACGGCTCGTCGCCCGTGCGGCGCAGGAACAGCCGCTGGGTTGCTCCGTACTCGATCTCGTTCGTGTCGCTCACAATGTCGGTGGTGTCGAACCGCAGCACGCGCGAGTAGTTGTCCACGCCCGAGACGTACCGGTAGGTCAGCGACGGCTCGATCGTGTGTCGCACGTCGTGTCCCAGCAGTCGCTTCAGCGGCCCGGACGTGAAATCGCGCTCCAGCACCGGCGGCCGCATCTGAAACTGGACGTCAAGGTTCAGCCGATTGAGCGAGTCGGTGCTCTCCACCGGCGGCACGCCCACACCGGTCACGCCCGCCAGCCGGCTCCGTGAGTAGAACGTCTCCCGCCCCGCAACCGATGGCCGGAAGATCCATCCACCGACATGCAGCGGATACGCAAGCTCCGGACGCACATCGATGCGTTCTGTGACGCCGCTGGTCGTGAAGTTCGACTGCACGCGCTTCAGTCCCGCCGCTGAGGCATTCAAGTTCCACTCCAGCCCCGTCGAGCCCAGCCCGTGCTCCGTCGTCGTAAACTCCAGCGCCGGCGCATGGAAAATCCTCACCTGCTGCTCGAGTTGCACCGGCACGATCTTCGCGTTGGCCACGCGCTTTTCGCCCTGATACCGGTCGCCTTCTAGCGATGCCGCCATCCCATTCCACTCATGGATGCCGTAAACGATCGAGTTCACGTCACTAGACACCGCCTGGTTGAAGTTCAGCGAGAACGCCTGCCGGTAGGCAAACGAACTGAGGTACTCCACCTCACCCACGAACCGCGACTGCGACGACGGCGCTAGCCCATCATCACGGCTGCCGTCCGAGCCCAGGTCGTAGCGCCCCGAGAACAGGACATCCGTACCGCTCTGGTTGATCAGCACGGGTACGTTTCCAGCGCCACTGGAATAGTAGCCGCGATCCTGCAGGCTGCTGTACCGCGCGCGCGCGAAGTTGTCGTCCAGCCCCTTGTATCGGAACCCCGCCGTCTGCTCCCATCCGCGCGCCGAGTAGTACAGAAATCCGGCCGTCATATCCATGCTGCGATTGATAGCCCAGTACACCTGCTCGCCGACGGTCGAGCCCTTGCTGGCCGAGTTGAACCCGATCTCCGGAATTAGAATCCCGCTCTCCCGATTCGTCGTGTCCACCGGGTGCGTCACGTACGGTAGCCACAGCAGCGGCAGTTTGCGCAGATGGAAAACCGTGTTCCGCGCATGCGCCTTCGTGTCCTCCACCGCGAACTCCGACGCCGAGAGCTGCCAGTCCGGCTCGGGAAGCTGGCACGAGGTCACCGTGCCGTCGTAGATCCTGTAGTTCCGCGGGCCGGTCTTCATCACCACGCGTCCGGTAAACAGGAACGGGTTCCCGTTTTCATACACCGCCCGGCGCACGGTCAGGGTAGTGCCGTTCCCGCCGCGCCGCTTCAGTCCCATCGACCCCGTCACGTCGAAGAACCGTCCCGTCTGGTTGTGAATATTGAACTCGCCGTGGGTGGCTTCGATCCGCACATCGTCCACACCATCGTTCAGCACCACGTGTCCCGTCAGCGTCACGTCGCCCGTCGTGCGGTCGTACTCGATCTTGTCGGCAAGCAGCACCCGTCCGCGGTAGTCGATCTCCGCGCCACCCTCTAGCGTCACCCGCGTTGGCGACCCGCTCTGACGCCCGCCCGGAGCTGTGCTCAAATGGATCCGGTCCTCCGGATTCACGTCCACAATCGGTTCCGCTTCCGGGTAATTTGGCGCAGCATCAGGCGCCGCCGGAGCGTCAATGGAGGTCGCATCCGCATTCGTCTGCGCCCCTCCAGAAAAAGGTGCCTCACTCGTCACCTGTTGCGCACGCGCAGCGAAGGGATTTGCAACCAGCAGCGTGGTAGTTATGGAGAAGAAGACGCTCCGCAGAACGCGGAGGCTTCGAAGAACGTGTGCGCCCGGCCGGCGGCGAGCCGTTTCCGCGTTCAAAACCGCGCTGCCTGCGGACCTCGGCCCAATGGAAGAATGCGTGCGCACCACTCTTCGAGGTTAGACGATTTAAGGGAAGCGAGTTGAGCAAAATGGGCTCCGCACTGCTGGACACAACACCCGGAACCGCCGCGAACTCTCACACGGCAAACACGGACGCAGCAGCGCGGATGAACGCAGGCGAAGCGCTGCGTAAGCAGGCAGCCGAACGCCTCGCCGCACATCGCAACCGTCGCGCCGGAGCCAGGCCCACTCGCGAAGCTGCACAGCACACAGCCGCCTCCGCCAACACACGCGCCGCGCAGATCGCCGCCGCCGTCGCCGAGCGCTACGCAAAGTCGCAAAGCTACAAGGCATTTCTCGCCGCCGAAGCCGAACGCGCCGTGCAGCAGGCGCGCGCCGCCGCCGAGGTCGCCGCCATCAAAGCCGAAGCCATGGAGGCCGCGCAGCAGAGTCTGCTCGACGCACTCGACATCGACCAGGACGTCGAGTCCTCCGAAATCATCCCTGAGGCCATCCGCACGCCGGATCCCGTCGTCGCCGAAGAGCTGAGCTTCTGGCCCGAGGCCGAAATCCCCCGCCCGGTGCGCCATGCCGCGCCGCGGCACGCACCCACACCCGCGCCCGCGCCCGGATGGAACTCTCCCGAGCGCAGCAACGCCTCATCGGAGCCGACGGGAGTAGCAGCGAGCTTCAGCCCGCGGTCAAACGCCAGTTCAAATCCAGGGGGCTTCAGCCCCGGGCACGTAGCTCCCGCCTTCGCCGTTCGCGTCGCCAACGACGTGCACCTGCCGCACATCGAGCGCAACAGCCTGCACGAGAATCGCACCTTCGAGCGAGACGACGCCGAAGCCCTCGCCCTCGACGAAGAGATCGCCTTCCGCCACGCACCCGTCTTCGAGGACTTCACCAGCCGCCCCGAGCCGCTGCCCGCCAACCTCATCGAGTTCCCGCGCCAGCTTGTTGCCTCGCGCAAGGCCCGCCCGCGCCTGGCCGAAGGTCCTCTGCGCGAAGACGCCGCGGACCCCAACGAAAGTCAGCTTCGCATCTTCGAAGTCGAGCCCGCTCAGATCTCGCACGCGCCCGTCGTCGAGGACGCCGCCGCCCCGCAGTGGACCTCCATTCTTCTCGATGCCCCGCAACCCGCGCCTGTCCTGGAGCCCGAGCCTGCCGCGCCAGTCGAGTCCGCATCGGGGATCCCGGGCATCGCCTCCGTTGCGCGACGCACCGTATCGGCTGCCATCAACGGCTGCATCATCGCCCTGGCGCTTGCCGCCTTCGCCGCCGCCGCCATGATTACCTCCGGCAACGTCGACACGCTTCGCTCACTCAGCATGTCCACCGTTTTCGCTGCGCTGCGCACTCCCGACGGCCGCTCCCTCCTGGCGGCCGGTGCCGCCATTGCGCTCTTGCTCACCTTCGCCTACCAGGCGCTCTTCTTCACCTTCTCCACATGGACGCCCGGCATGCGCTGTACTCGCATCGCGCTCTGCACCTTCGACGACAACAACCCGTCCCGCAGGTCGATGCGCCGCCGCATCCTCGCGATCCTGCTCTCAGCCGTCCCCTTCGGCCTCGGCTTCATCTGGGCCGCGCTCGACGAGGACAAGCTGAGCTGGCACGACCGCGTCTCCGGGATGTACCAGCGCGAGTACTAGCCGGCACGACCGCTTTCAGCCGCCATCCTGACCGGAACTCATCGGGCTCTCTCATGTGCAGCCGGGCCGAGATGCGCAGCCTGCTTCGATCACCCTGCCAACCCGCTGCGTATACGCCACTTACCTGCTGACCGTCGGAGTGTAAACACCCGTCGACAGTTACCGGCCATTTACATCGGTAAGTTATTGAATCTCCAAGGTCCATCACATTCAAGTATTGGGCCTCAACTTGCAGGTAATCTCCTGCACGAAGCATAGGTGTGCTGCCGGTTGCGCTCGCCCCTCCCAGAGCGGCAGAGAACCACCCTGCACTAAACCCGCTGTCCTCCTTGCGACGTAGAGATCCGACAGGAGATCGTATGTCCGTCTGTTCGAAATTTTCCGGGTGCCTTGTCCTCGCCCTTGCTGCCGCTGTTGTCGGTTGTTCCAACCCCCAGGGACTGGACGCCGTGGCCGTTTCGCCCACCAGCCAGTCGGTGAATGTGGGTCAGACAGTGCAGTTCACTGCGACCGGAACCTTTGGCAACGCGAAGAAGCCGACCAGTAAGGACGTCACCACGGCGGTCACGTGGAGTTCAACCTCGCCTTCGGTCGCGACCATCAACGCTTCAGGTCTGGCCACCGCCGTCGCCGCCGGCACCACCACTATCACCGCCAGCGCGCAGGCATTCAACGGCCCGGTCAGTTCCAGCGCCGTCCTCACGGTCCAAAGTGCTGCCACGGGAACCGGCTCCGGCGGGACCACGGGAGGCGGCACGGGCACCATTACCAGCGGAGCGGATGTCCTGTCCCTGACGATTATTCCGAGCGGAATTGTCTTCGGCGACCTCACGCAGAGCGGTCAGTTCCTCGCGATCGGAACCTTCGCGACTGCACCATTCATCAGAGACGTCACCAACCAGGTCACTTGGCTTACCTCTGAGCCGAACAAATTTCCTGTCACCAATAACGTTGCAAGCGGCGCCGCAGGCGCCGGCACTCAGAATGGCGGCGTGGTTTCGGCATACTCGGCAAGCGTCGGCAACGTCGGTGCGAGCATCACTGCTGAATTCCTCGACAAGACCGGGTCGCTGGCTGTAGCTACCGCGACCGTCGGCTGCCCCTTCAGGGCTGCCACGCCCACGGACCCGGGCAGCTGCAATACCCCGGTTCCGCAACTGCTCTCAACCGTCACCGTCTACAACGAAGGCCTGAACACCACCGGGTGGGAACTGACCGCACCCTCCGCCACGGGTACCCCCAACGTGATCCACTGCGGTCCTGGATGGACCGCGGGCGGCGGAACGGGCGGCTCTGTGTGCACAGCGACCTACCCACTCGGTACCAATCTCATCATCACGGCTCCGCACGTGAATGGCGTCAACTTCGGCGGGTGGTCCTCCAACTGCACTAACACCGGAACCGTCACGGCGGCCGGACCCAATACCTGCACGATCAATCTTGGGTTCTCCGACGTAACCGTCGGCGCGATTTTCAACTGATGTAACTGCTGCCACCTCTGCGCCGCCCTTCGGGGCGGCTTCTTTTTTCCACAGCAAACCTTGTCAAGCCCCAAATCCGCTAAGCTGCTGATTCGGCACCGAATATAGATGGGTGCGAGTTTCATGGCACTTGATATACTGAAAGTAGAGGGTAAGAAAAGGGGGCACCGCTCAGGTGCCCCTTTTCATTTGCTCGCTAGCCAGGCGCTAAGTCGTTTAGAACAGCGACCTTGTCCGCAAGTGCCTCATAACCTCTTTAGATCAGGTACTTTGGTTCTAAGTCCTTATTCCGGGATACTTTAGATCCAAAGTACGGGGAGAGGGGGGTACCCGCGAAGCGCTGCGGGTATCCCTCCGCTCTTACTTGTGGCTGTAAATATTGCCGCTGGTGGCGTCGATCAGGACGATGTACCCGTTCTTCTTCGGGTCGCCCCAGGAGACGTACCACGCCGGAGCGCGATACCGGTACGTGCTGCCAAGATCCAGGGTCGCCAGCTGTTTTTCCGGGTTCTTCTTTAGCCAATCCGCCGCATCCTTGGCAGATGTCTGGTACGCCGTGTCCGAGTCCACCGTGAACAGTCCCATGTCCACCGGCATCGCATCGCGCGTTGGACCGGCCCATGGCAGGGCCAACGAAGCCGTTACGCCCTTGTGGATATCCGGCTGCACTGTTGCGATCGCGTACGTATACATCCGCACCTGGCGGTGGGACGTCGAACCGAACGCCGCCTCCCACATGGCCGCCTTGCCTTCGCCGTTCTTGAAGCCCGGCACTTCCTTCGGCGACAGCCGCATCAGTTGCACGTCGCTCGACCAGGCCAGCGCGGCCTTGTACATCGGCCCCAACGCCGTCTTCGCCGTCACCGGCACCGGCGCGGTATCGGCCGCTTTCACGACACTCGGCCCGGTTGAACCGACTCCGTTTCCGTTCGAGCATCCTGTCATCAGCGCCGCCGCTACGAACGCCGCGGCAAAAAACCTGACCGAGTTCCTCATTTCCATTGCTCCCTCTCCAAGCCTCAGGGCCGAACCTCCGACCCCGGGCGCTTCCAGCGAGCATGCGCCCAGGCTTCGACTGCGCTGCATCTTGCCAATACGAATGGCTGCACGGATGCCTGCGCGGCTAGTCTTATACGCCGCGCAAACAACGTTGGAATGTGAGCTCTGTCACACGCGGTGTTGCCGCACCCGCTGTGCCATTTACCCGCGCCGAATCAGCTGCCTCGGCAGCTCCGACCCGAGCGCGATCAGCACCGCGCCCGCCGCCGCAGCCCAGACCACGCTGCCAGCCGCAATCGTCAGCAAGTCCTTCGGGTGGGTCGAGACGCCCGGCAGGAACCGCGCCGCGCCGGCAGTCGCCGCGAACGCCACCAGCGCCGCAATCAGCGCCCGGCCCAGTTCTCGGTATTCCAGATCGGCGAGGGAGACCAACCGCTTACGGTGAAGCAGGATCGCCAGCGCCGCCGTCTGCGCCAGGATTCCCAGGTTCGACGCGATTGCCAATCCGCGCAGGCCCGCAAAATGAAACAGCGCCGCGTAGATCGGCACCGATAGCACCGTGACCAGCGTGCCCGTGATGGCCGGAGTTTTCGTATCGCTGGCCGCATAGAACGCCCGAGCGTAGATGCCCTGCACCGCCCAGATCGCGAGCGTCACCGCGAGCACGCGGAACAGGCCTGTCGTCGCCGCCGCGTCCGCGCGATGGAAGTGCCCGCCGCGGAACAGGTCCATCAGCCACGGAGCCAGCGCGATCATCCATGCCGAAACCAGCATCGCCACCGCGATCAGTCGCGATACCGCTCGGCTGACGGACGCAGAAAAATCGCGGTGCCGATTCTGCTGGAACAGCGAAGCGAAAAACGGCAGCGAAGCCGCTCCCGCCGCCGGACCGATCACATTGAACGGCGCATTGAACAGGTCCTTCGCGTTGCCGATCAGAGTTATGCCGCCCTCAAGTTTCGAGGCGAAGTAGTTGATGAACTGCCGGTCGAACATCACCAGCGACACGCCGATCATCAGCGGCAACGAAAGCCGTAGCCATTCGCGAAATGCCGCATCGCGGAAGTTCACAATCGGCCGATACCGCAGTCCGTGCCGAAGGGCCGCAGCCGTATTCAGCACGCCGTAGCCGAAAAACATGCCCGCGAGCACGCCCACGCTCAGCGACGATACACCCATCTGGCGATGCAGGAAGAAAGCGCCCGCGATGATGCCGAGCGGGTAGAGCGGCTGCGCGAGCGCCTGGAAGATAAAGATCTTTCGCACCTGCAAGCGCGCGCTCATCACGCTGCCGAGGAAGAAAAAGATCTGCGCCGGCAGGATGATGCGCGTCATGGTGACGCAAAGCGAGAGCCGCTCAGGATCGTGGCGGAACCCCTCATTCGCCAGCCAAACGTACTGCGGCGCCAGAATCTCGGCCAGCAGCACGCCACCGCCGAGCACGAGCAGCATGTTGTTGAGGATCACCGAGAGCGCATGGTCCGCTCCCGACTGGTCGCCCGCTTCTAAATGTCGATTGAGGATGGTGATCAGCGAGATCGACGCAGCGCCGCCGATCAGGAAGTACGTGAGCAGATCCGGCAGCGCAAACGCGGCACGGTACGCATCCTGCGCGGCTCCTGCGCCGAACAGGAAGTTGATGTACTTGATTCGCAGAAGACCGACCGCGCCCGACGCGATCGCGCTGAGCATCAGCAGCATCGCAGCGGAGCCCGCGGTATGCGATACGCGTGAGGTTTTCGCTGGGGCGGCCGCCGTGCTCGGCTCTGGCTGCACGATCGGTTCAGGCGGCAGGCTCATCGGGATACTTCGATTCTACCGGCGAGCGCGACGCGCACGGAGATGCTGGCTACGATCAGTAACGCCTCACTCAGCGGGAGGCCGGCTCTGGAGGATCGAACGGAATCTGCGGGGACTCGATTCGCACGGCCTGTGAGGCGGCTCGTCGTTGCGCCCGTAACGAAGGAATCGGCTGTGCTTTCTGCGGCGCGGGCTGCTTGCCCACGGGTTTGGCCAGCAGCGCAGCGATCGCAGCAAGTTCGTTGCGGATGCTGCGAAGCAGCTTCATGTCGCGTCCAACGCCATCGCTGATGAGCGGCAGTTGCGGAGGAGCGTCTTTCTGCCGGAACTCTGCCTTCAGCACGGCGCGCGCTCCGGGAATCGTGTAGCCCTCTTCCTTCAGCAGCCTGCGCACACGCAGCGCCATCTCCACGTCGCGCCGTCGGTACAGACGCTGGCCTGTGCCGCCCTTGTTGGGATGAAGCTGCGGAAACTCGCTCTCCCAGAAGCGCAGCACATATGTCGGAACCTGGCATAGCCGAGCAACTTCACCGATGCGGAAATAGAGCTTGTCGGGGATGTCGCCCGATGCGCCAGCGCTCCTGCGGATTGGCTCTTGGTGTCCCATCTGCAGCCCAGAAAGATTGTCTTGTCGAAATCCAGTGTGAATAGTAAACCCGAACTCGTTGAAATAACATGCTGAACTCAAATTAATGTGGGCCGGCGGTGAAGCGCCGGCCCGGTAAAGCATGTTTCGGGTCAACTGCTAGAACGGATTCAGTTTACCCGCACCCTTCTTCTTCTTGTGCTTATTGGAGGATTCGGTGTCCTTGTAGAACGCCGGTTTCTCCTTCTTCCCGTTCGCCGGGGCGGTTTGGGTAGCCGTCTGCTGCGAGGCTGGCTGCGCTTCGTTGATTGCATCCGGCGCGGCAGCAGGCTTCTCCGCCGCCGGCAGCGGCGCGGCATTCGGCGGACCAACCGGAGCCAGCGGATTGGCTACAGTGGACTGGACCGGCTGCGCATTCTGTGCGCCGGCAACTGCTGCAGGATCAGTGCCTGCCTGCGGCGCTCCCTGCTGGGTGGTGCCTTGATCGCTTCCGGGGAAGGCTGGGGGCGGACTGCCCGCCGGACGCTCGGTGGCCGGTTGACCGGAGGGCTGAACGATCTCAGCTCCAACACTGTTTCCGCCGGTCGACGGCGACGAAGGGCTCGCCGGCTGCACCGAACCGACGCTCGGGGCCGCCGTGGTGCTGCCTGCGGCAGGTACATCCTGGAACCCAAGCGGAGCTGCGGGAGCGGCCGGTTGTGCCGTCTGCTCATCTGCAGCGGCCGGAGCATTTGCCGGCAGTGGAGTGCCTTCATGCGGAGCCGCGTTTGGGTTCAGCGCCGCCTTGAACTCGTCCTGCGCCTTGTTGACGACGGAGGGAGCCAGTGTGGCCTTGGGATCCTCCAGCGGAGGATCGCCGACCGAGGCGGCCGGGACCGTATCGGCCTGGTGCATGAAGAGCAGCGTCGCCCGTTTCGACAGCGTGTACTGTCCGCGGCTGTTCTCAAGCGCTGCGGACGCAGCGGCCTGGTCCGGCGTCGGCGTCGGAATTGGAACGTTCATCGCGGCCAGGCGATCCTTCGCGTCTTCTACGTGAGGCGCTGCGGAATGCTCCAGCACCACCTTGCGATAGGCGCCGGCGGCCTGGTCGTCGTAGATCTTCTCGAGCTTCGCCTTGGCGGCTTCCGGCAGATTGGCGAGGCGGATGAACTTCGCCTGCTGCTCGTACATGTCACCGAGCCCGATCAGCACCTCATCCATGTGGCTGTAGAGCGGGTAGGTATCGGCGACGGTCTGATAGCGCGCCACGGCAGCGGCGAAGTTGTTGTGTCCGGCGTAGAAGTCGGCGATTCCGGTCTCGCGATTCGCCAATGTCTCCTGTACCTCGCGCAGGCGTTGCTTGGCCTGCGGCACCAGCGGAGAGTCGGGGAACTGCTGCAGCATCAGGCGGTATTCCTGCTCGGCCTGTTTGGTCTTGGTGAAGTCCCGGTCGGGCTTGTCCATCTGCTTGAAGTAGATGTCACCCACGCGCATCTGCGCTTCGGCCGCTTCGGGCGCGTTCGGGAAGAAGGTGATGAAGTCCTTGTACTCCTGCTCGGCCTGCGTCAGCGCGGCGGTCCCGCCTTCCTTGTACCAGCTATCGGCGATCGCCAGCTTGGCGCGCATCTGGAATTGCGAGTCGGGGTAAGTGTTCAGCAGCGTCTGCAGGTCCAGCCGGGCGACGTCGTAGTGGCCGTGCTTCACCGCGTCCTCGGCCTTGTCGTAGAGAGCCTTATCGGGCAGCTTGGCGTCGATGCCCGCGAGCTGGTTAACCTTGTCCTTCTTTGCCTTCTTCTGCGCCTGGCGCGTGTCCTTGGAAAGGGTGACCTTGTCGTCCTTCTTGGAGTGCTTGCCGGTGCTCAACGTCGCATCGGCCTGCGGCGCATCCGCTTGCGGAGCAGCGGCGGGAGCGGTCTGCGCCGGAGCAGCGGAATCGGTCGCCTGCGCGCGCAAGGTGGTTGGGCCGGCAATCAGCGCCGCCGTGGCCAGACCGGTCGCAAAGATCTGCAACAAGGAGGAGCGCTTCGGGAAGAGAGAAAAGATGGTCAGGGTGCTGCTTTGGTTCATGCGGGAAACTCCATCTGCCGCGTACTCAGGGTCCGACTCGAAATCCGTGTTGGCCGACCGCACGTGGCAGGTGCGCGTCTGGCATCCATTCTATAGAACCGTGCTGAATTTCGCGCCTCAAGCGCGCTCGGTTTCGTGCTCTCGGCGGCACGTCTGGAATTTCGGCGTCACTGGCCCTGTGCTGCCGCGCCGATTGCCTCTGGCGCTACCGCCGCCCGCGCGAGCCGAAGCAGCTCTCGTGCATTCTGCTCGGTCTTGCCGGCTTCGAACACGGCGGAGCCTGCCACCAGCATCTCGGCACCTGCTTGGACGACCTGAGCGACCGTGTCGTGAGCAACGCCGCCATCGACTTCGATCCGAAAGTTCAGCCCCATCGCCTCTCTTAATTCAGCAAGATACGCGATCTTGTCCAGCGCCAGCGGCAGGAACTTCTGGCCGCCGAAGCCGGGGTTGACACTCATCACAAGCACATAGTGCACCATCGGCAGCACTTCGACGAGCGTATCCACCGGTGTCGCCGGGTTGATGACTACGCCCGGCAGCACGTTGTGATCCGCGATGTGCTGCAGGGTCCGGTGCAGATGACGGCAGACCTCCTGTTGCACCGAGATCATGTCGGCGCCGGCCTCGGCGAACGCCGGAATATAGGCGTCCGGGTTCTCGATCATCAGGTGGCAATCGAGCGGCAGCTTCGTGATCGGCCGGATCGCCTTCACCACGGGCGGCCCGAAGGTGATGTTCGGGACAAAGTGGCCGTCCATCACGTCCACGTGGATGATGGTGCCGCCGCCGCGCTCCGCCGCCGCAATCTCATCGGCTAGGTACGCGAAGTTCGAGGCCAGGATGGAGGCGCAGAGTTCGATCATGGTTGAGTTGCCTGTTGCCTTGCTCTTGGGGAAGTTTACCAGCGATGCGCGGCATGAGTTCTGCCGACTACCGCAATGCGTCCCGCTCGGCAATAACCTTCGCGAGAGCCTGGTCGAGCGAGCCCTGGAAGATCAGCATCTTCATCTCGAGTACGGCAGTCGCTCCCGGCTCAAGCGAGGTCTGTGGATCAACGTGCTGTGACGTGAGCTCCGGGTTGCTCCAGACGTTCAGTGCTGTTCGCGCGAAGCTGGCGACGACCCATTTGCGGTCGAGCGACAGGGTCGCAATCATCGGCTGGTCCACCGCGCGCGACTTGCTGTAGTAGGTGATGCGATCCGGCCGTCGCTCGTCGCGGCTCGCGGGCACAGGCGCGGTGTACGCGGCCAGATAGCGGTTCGGCAGCCACTCGTTCAGGGTAGCCGTCAGCCGGTCCGGCGTCTCTGACGCGAGCAGGTCAAAGCCGTCCGCGTGGTGCACGTAGGTGCGCTCGAGCCGCACATCGTGGAAGATGCCGCCAAGACGCGAGTCCGTCACCGGCGACACGACATCGAAGGCAGTGTCGGAATTGTTGGTCAGCTCATAGTGGAACAGGACGCCGTCGTCGTCGAGCGTTGTGCGCGCGAGCAGGTGAATCCCATTCGTCAGGTCGGCTTCATACTGAATCGCCTCAGACGTGCGATGCCACAGTGGAGGCCGGTCCGACTCGCCCGGCTGGAACAGATACAGGCGCTGCTCCGTGCGGCTGCCGTGCTTCCTCGTCTTAACGTGCTCCGGGAACAGCACCGTGATGGTCGTATCGCTCTGCGGGCGATTGGGCAGCAGGACGCGCAGAGTGGGCGCAGAAATGTCCGGCGCGAGCAGCAGCGTCAGGCCCGCTTTGTTGTGTAACGGTGCGAACGTCTGCGCGGGTGCCGAAAGACCGCACGCGCACACGGCTGTCATCAGCTCAAGAAATCGACGTCGCGGGATGTACACAATCACCTCTCCCGAGGAGTTGATTCTGCCGCCGATTCAGCCGGCTGTTTGCGGCGGCTGCGGAAGGCCGGCTTCTCAATAACCGGGACGACGCGCTCCACATCGGGTCGGCCGGCATGAAGCACCTTGGTGCGTGCCGGCTTCTGTTCCGCATCCGCCGGATTGCGTTCGGCGAGGTCGCGTTGCGTCTCGGCCATCGGCTTCGGATCACCCAACGCGACGCGTGCGGCTCCGTTGAGGATGCGGCGGACCGGCCAGCTTCCATCCTCTTTCGGGAAGAAGATCTCGCCGGCGCGGTGCTTCTCGGGCCGGTAATACCAGCGGCGCAGCAGCGACAGGTGATCGCTGAGCATGGCGAGATCGGCGGGCGCAGAGGCGTGCTGCTCAAGCTCTTCGATCACTGCGGTTGCACGGGCTTCCGGGTTAAGGGTTGGGACGATCTCCGCAGGCGCTTCATTCGCGGAGGGCGAGGGGTGGTCGAGCGGCACGGCCTGGAGCATCAGCGGCTGGGCGAACAGTGAGCTGCCGACAGACGTCTGCTCCTTGACGGCTCGCACGCCAAGCGTCGAGAGTCGCGCCGGACCGGCGATGCATCCCGCCTGCAGCAGGAAGACGGCGGCAGTTGGCTCATCGAAAGCGGATGCCGCCGGCGCGTCCTTGGCGGCTTTCTGCACGATAACGGCGCGAAGTCGCGGGATCGGCGCGACAAGTTCATCGGCGAGATCCGCTGCGCTCTTCACCTTCTGGAACTGGGCGTGGATCTCGGCCGCCCGCTCGAACTCCATCTCGATCGAGGCCTGCTCGCGCTCTGCGGTGAGCTTGTCCAGCATCGAGCGGCCGTGCGTCTCGAAGAAGGCATGCACGGCTGCAGCTTCCGCTGAGTACGCCGCCGCACCTTCAGGCGTGTGCGCGCGGTTGCATGGCGCGAGGCACTTGTTCATCTCGCCGTAGATGCAGCCCGGGTGCTCGGGATACGGCGCCAGCTCTTCATGGCAGCGGCGCAGCTTGAAGAGGTCGAGCACGGCATCGGCATAACGGTCTGCCGCCGCGCGTGAGGGAAACGGGCCGTAGAAGTTCGCAAGCGCGCGCTTGCTCAGCCGGTTGCTCGAGTACACGCGCGGGAAGGAGTTCTCTGCTGCGAACCGCAAAAAGTACGGCGTGCGCAGCTTCAGCCTGCGACGCGCCTCGTCAACGCCGAAGATCGCGACCGATGCGTCGTAGAGCGCCAGCGCTGACTCGAACTCCGAGCCAGTGATCGTGTACTCGATGCGTGCCACGCGCTCGCGCAGGTTAAGGCGCTTGGACTGAGACTCGGGCGGCGCAAGCATGCGCGTGACGCGGCGGCGAACGTCCGCAGCACGCGTCAGGTACGGCTGCGCGTTGGCGTCGTGGCCGAAGAGCGCGAACACGCCGGGCAGCGCCGGGATCGCGTGAAGCGTCTCCGCAGCGGATTCAGGTGAGAACGCAAGCGTCCGCTCGAACTGAAAGGGCCCGGCCACAGGTCGATTGTAGCCGTGGACTGATTCGGCAAGCTGCTACGATTCGACTTGGAAGCGAAGGAAACCGATGTTCAACGTGGAGCCCCAGGAAACATGGAATGCCGAAGAAAAGGCCGAGTTTGAGGAGCATGTGACCGCGCGCAATGCGCGCCTTAGACGAGCGGCCGTGCTGGCAGCAGCGTTATTCGCCTTCGATGTTGCGTGTCTCGTGCCTTTTCTTGATGGATTTCCCCTGCACTCGTATTGGAATTTCGGCAAGTGGCTATTACTCGCTGCTTTTCCGTTGTTGCTATGGTTAGTCGCGAAAGTTGGCGCGGTCTGGGCCTCGTGGCAGAGTGCTCGCGAGACACGCCGAGAATTCGATGATGCGTGATGCTGATCGCGATTGGCTGCGGAGGCGCTGGAGTTTACGTTTCACGTCGTCGCTCTTGGAGCCGAGATCGACGGCTTTCTGAAATGCCGTCACGGCGTTCGCGCTATCTCCCTGCTGCAGGTAAGCTTCGCCGAGCGATGCATACGCGTCGGGCGAATTCGGGTTCTCCGCGATGATTTGATGGAACACCGCGAGCGCGTGATCGTAGTTGTCGACCTTCAGGAGTTCGAAGCCGAGCCAGTTCATGTCGTAGACAACGTCGGCCTGCCTGCCTTCGGGCGTTGCGCGGAAGGTTAAGTACAGGCTCATCATGTCTGCTGCGCGTGTGTGATCGGCACTCTGCAACATGTCGAGCACGACCGCGGTGATGCCAATCGGATGCACGTGCGGCGCGGCGAAGATCGTAGGATTCCGCAGCGTATTCGCGGTGATCGACTGGAGCGCGAAGCCGCTCAGCACGTCGCCGGTGGCGAGGTTGATCTCCTCGGTGCGTGACGGGAAGCGCACGCCGTTGACAGTCTTGAACTCCTGGAAGACGGCCACGGAATCGACGCGATCGCCGCGCGCGTGGACCGGCACCGTGATCTGGGTCATGAGCTGTTGATACGTCTTCGGATCGAAGAAGTAGGTTGTGGACGAGCAGCCCTGCTCGTCGATCCGGACCGCCACGGCGTCTTTGCCGAGCACCTTCTGCTCGCCGAGGTAGGTTGCCGTGAACCCACGCTGTTTGTAGTCGATGAAGAGCGGGTCGAACTCGGAGCCGCAGCGCAACGCCTCCTCGGCCTTGTTGACGGTGCGGACCAGGCGCTGCTTCGGCCAGTTGAGCTCCCACCCGTGCTGCCCGTCGAATGACTCGACAATGCGGCCCCACTGGCCGCCGCACTCCGGAATCTCCGGCCGGCAGCCGACGAGCCGGTAATGCGGCCGCATGCGGACGAGCACGCCGTTCGACGAGTGGTGCTGCACCCCTTCCTGCGGATAGCTGCCTTCGTAGTGGAAGCCGCGCAGGACGAGGCTGTGGATCGCGTGAATGTTGTCGAGGCCGCCCATCGCGGCGATCGCTTTGTCGATCAACGCGTCGGTGGGGTTGGTCTCGGCCCGGCTTACGACCGCAGGGCACAGCAGTGCGAACAGCAGCAGCTTTCTCATGCTCGCTCTCCTCGTCGGGAACAACGGTACAGACGGGATCGGCCAGTGAGGGATGCAGTTTTGTGACGAGATGCGGCCGCGAGTTCGGCTACGGCAGCTTCACTTTCAACTCGGAGCCGGTGTACGTCACGGTCCGGTCGGAGGTCGCACTCTCAGGCTCTCCCGAGCCGTGGTTCGGACCGGCGACGATGACACGAAACACGGTCTCGCGCGGCATATTGGGATAGCTGCCCTGGCGCGCGCCGAGCGTGAGCGTACGGTCGGCGTCGGACCACGTGAGGGTGGTTGTGGCGTGCGCGCCGTGCTCGTAGTCGTAGTTGTCGCCTTCGTCGTTGTAAAGGGTGAAGCTGCCGTTAGCACCGGGGTAGATGCGCACCTCGATCGGGCCGTTGGGCTTTTCGTCGGCGTACTCCTCCTCCGGGCCAAGCGGCACGATCGATCCGGCACGCACGTACAGCGGCAGTTGTTCCAGGGGCGCGGCGGCTTCGATGTTGCGTCCTCCGGCCAGCTTCTCGCCCGTCCAGAAGTCGTACCAGGCCGTGCTGGCCGGCAGATAGACGCGGCGGCTGGTGGCGCCGGCCTCGAACACGGGGTTCACCATCAACGCCGGGCCGAACATGAATTGCGTGCCGTTGTTCCAGGTATTCGAGTCGGCGCGGAAGTCCATCGGCAGCGGGCGCATGATGGTCGAGTCGTTGGTCGAGACCTGCCACGCCATCGAATAGATGTAGGGCATCATGCGATACCGCAGCTTATCGAATGTGATCAGCGCAGGCTCTACCCGCGGATACGTCCACATCTCGTTGTTGGGTCGATGACCGTGGGAGCGGAAGATGGGGCAGAACGTGCCGAACTGGAACCAGCGCAGGTAAAGCTCCTGGTACTCGGGCGTGGTGGTTTCGCCCAGCGGGTGATAACCGCCAATGTCGGTGGTCCAGTAGGGCAGGCCGGAGAGCGCATAATTCAGGCCGGCGGGCACCTGGCGGGACAGCGCCCAGAAGCTCTGGTACACG
>JADMIO012736497.1_pt1 | contig 21876 bp, 11 predicted proteins | sample 8958161 | NCBI WGS metagenome assembly JADMIO01 (sample SAMN16585339, study PRJNA669376) | soil metagenome | isolation source: Crop rotation soil | place: USA: Cullars Rotation, Alabama | collected 2011
CTTTCCCGGTAATCAGGCGTTCCACTATGACGCGGCGGGCAACCGCACCCAGCGCGCCGTGGACGACCCCGCGGGGGCGCTGGGCATCGCGCTCACCGACTACCGCTATGCGGCCACGAGTAACCGGCTGCTGAGCTTAAGCGGCAGTCAGGCGCGGTCAGTCGCCACCGATGCCAACGGCAGCCTCACGGCGGATGGGAATGCGTACACCTACGACGCGCGCGGGCGGCTGACGAGCGCCACCGGGCCGGGAGGCACGGCCACGTACCGGCTGAATGGGCAGGGGCAGCGGGTGCAGAAGACGGTCACCCAGGGGGGGACGAGCACGACTACCCTGTTCGTCTACGATAACGACGGGCAGTTGCTGGGCGAGTACGACGGGGCGGGCAATGCGGTGCAGGAGACGGTGTGGCTCAACACCCGGCCCGTGGCGACCGTCCGGGGCGGGCAGGTGCTGGCCATCCAGGTGGACCAACTGGACACGCCCCGGACGCTGAGCGATGCGGCGCAGCGGGTCGTGTGGCGCTGGGAGGGGGATGCCTTTGGGGTGGGCGCAGCCGACGAGGACCCGGATGGGGATGCCACTAAAGTCACGTATAACCTGCGCTTCCCGGGGCAGTACTTTGATAGCGAAACCGGACGGCACTATAACTACTTCCGCAACTATGACCCGACCACGGGACGCTACATCGAGAGCGACCCCATCGGGCTCGACGGGGGGATCAATACGTATGCGTACGTTGGGGGAAATCCGCTAGGCTTTATGGATCTTTTGGGATTAAATCCATCCTTGGGAGCGAGAGTCGGGGCTGCAGGAGGCTTCACCATTGGCGGGCCGCCGGGCGCAGCCATTGGGGCAATCGTTGGCGTGGTCGGCGGATACCTTATTACTGATCAATTAAGCTCCTGGATAGAGTCCCGAGCGTCAGGTGAGGAAAAATTACCGATTGTAGATCCAGGGCGAGATTGTGAAGGAAATTGTAACCCATGCCCTCCAGGGAAAAGATGGTTTGTGCCGAAACCTGGTCATGGTCATAAAAATGGCTACTGGCATACAATTGTATACAACCAGGACAAGAGGACCTGCAAGTGCTATCCAGATAGACCGAGCAGTGGCCTCGATGGATTTTAAGGAGTCTCATGATTGATATTACTGAGCAGATGTTAGAGTTCAAGGAAGCTATCCGCCACACCTGGAACTCCTATTTTGCTAATAGCAATGAGTCTATGTCACCAGAGGCTCAAGAAGCGTTTTCTGACATAGAGCGCGCATTGCTACGCGTGCTCGTCCTTGCTCCACATGGAATGAGTGATCTTGCAGATTTATACCGTTTGCGTGTGCTTTCAAATATTTTAATTCAGCCTGTATCTGTGCCTGGAGAAATGCCAATTCGATTTGGGCATAAAGAGCCGAATGGGAACGTAATATGGGACATAGAAACAACGATTAAAGTAAATGAAGACACGCAATTCCACTTTTTTGATTTCTTTGACTGGTATCCGTATGGATATTTGGATTTACCATTTATAAGAGCACGGATGTTTCCACATGTGGACGACCAGACACGCGAAGGAAAGATTGCACTTATTGAGCAAAGGCACTGTAAGTTTATGCTTGTTGTTAGCGGAACAAATGTAGGTAATTCCTACTCCCGTGAAAGATGATAATGGCCTTGTTGCATCAACGCGCTGGGGCAACGGGTGCAGAAGACCGTCACCGCAAATGGGACGACCACCATGACCCTGTTCGTCCATGGTCAAGATGGGCACCTGCTGGGGGAGTACGATCGGGCGGGCAACGCCGTGCAGGAGACGGCGTGGCTGGGCAGCCGGCCCATCGCCACCGTCCGGGGCGGGCAGGTATTCGCCATCCACGTGGACCAGCTGGAGACGCCGCGGGCGCTGGGCGGGCGATGCCTTCGGGGTGGGGGCGGCCGACGAGGACCCGGATGGCGATGCTACCAAGGTCACCTATCACCTGCGTTTCCCGGGGCAGTATCACGACAGTGAGACCGGACGGCACTACAACACCTTCCGGGACTTACACACCTAGGCAAGGAAGCTGGCCGATTACGGTCATAAAGTCAAGCTCGTGGCCCCGCAGTTCGTGAAGCCCTTCGGCAAGGGCTGCCCGCTCTGCGGCGAGTGGGCGCCCATTTTCAAACTGGTAGGTATCTCCGACGGAGGCCACCAGCGCCGTGGCGATAATCAGCCCAATGCCAGGAATCGCGGTTAGCCGCTGGCTCGCCTTGCTCTGCCGGGGCCACGCCTGAATCTCGGCTTCCAATTCGTTCGCCTGCCGGTTCAATTCCTTCAGGTGTTCCCGTAGCTGTGAAACGGCGTGCAAAACCTTCCAGGTTTCCGAGGGAAACTCCACCAGCATCCGGCGCTGCAGGCAAGAAAATTTGCAACAGCACCGGGGTATGTTAAAGATGAAGCTGCGTGCTGCGATGGCCGGCTATATCTTGCGGAAGTGGAGTATCGACTGCTCACCGACCCACAAATTGAACGGTCCTGAGCACAGGTTCTGACTCAGAAATCATTTGGCACTGTATAGCGTCAGAGGCGCCGTACTGGCTCCCGGCTATGAAAGTCTGGAACCCGTTGAGCCAGAACAGGATTACGACTGATATGAATCTTCCATCAAACAACAAAGGAAGGCTCAATACGACAGATCAGCGCCGTACTTTTCGCCGCTCCTCGATCGGAGGTCGTCAATGAGCGGACGCTGGAAGATGATTTCGCCGTGCCAATTTCCGTGGGAGCAAGACGCGCTCGACTTTGTTCAGCGTGCGCTGCCAAACCGTGAACCATTCCGGGCCTACAGCAACTTCGAGTTTGTCGCCGACGACGGGAGCATCAACGAAGTCGACTTGCTGATCATTTCTCGCTACACCATCTTCCTCGTTGAGATAAAGAGCCGGCCCGGGGAGGTCAGTGGCGATTCGCACACCTGGATCTGGCGCGACGGCGCCCGGGAATACTTTGATGACAACCCCTTGCTGCTCACGAACCGCAAGGCAAAGAAGCTCGCCTCGCTGCTGCGTAAGCAACTGACTGTTCAGAAGCGTCGCACGCCCTATATCCAATCCTTGGTCTTCTTGTCTGACCCTGCGCAACGGTGCAAGCTCGCTGGTCCTGCTCGGGAGAGTGTTCATATGCGGGCCGACATCGCCAACAGACTGTTCGATGAAACGGCCCCGGTTGCCAGCGCACAACCTATAGACCGCGATCTGGCGACGTCACTCAATCGGGCGCTGGAAACCATTGGCATCCGTCCGCCGCAACAGAGTCGGCGCGTCGGTGACTACCAGCTCGAACAAGTTCTTGCCGAGACCGATTTCCACCAAGACTGGCTGGCCAAGCACGTATCGCTGACCAACCTGCGCCGACGTGTTCGTCTCTATACCGCTAAGCGCACGCTCAATGCCGCACAGCGCTCCATGCTCGCCGACGCAGCTCGGCGCGAGTTTCAGTTGCTTGAGGGCATCCGCCACCCAGGCATCCTGCGCGCTTCAGACTTCATCGACAGCGAGCACGGGCCCGCCCTGATCTTTGAGTACGACGAAGGACTGCAGCGACTTGACCATTTCATTCGGGCGCAAGGGGAACACCTCGATCTCTGGCAGCGGTTGAAGCTCGTTCGCGCCATTGCAGAGGCGCTGGATGCCGCTCACCGCTATCGCCTGTACCACCGGGGTCTGTCACCGCAGACCATCATGGTCAGGACGGTTGGCACTAATTCGTTCGATGTCACCATTTTCGACTGGCAGATCGCCACGCGGCAGTTGCAAGAAGCCGAAGGCGAAACGACAGGAACGCTGCACGTCGAGATGCTCTCGGACCGTGTCGCGCAAGCGATTTACCTTGCCCCTGAAGCCCGTAACGCGCCCCGTCCCGACTCCATCAAGCTGGACCTTTTTTCGCTCGGAGCCATCTCGTATTTCGTGCTCGCGGGTGAGCCTCCCGCCATCAGCGGTGACGAGCTCGTCACCAAGTGCGAACAAGGGCCCGGACTCACCTTGTCGGCCATGGTCAACGGGTGCCTGGCCGAGATTGAGGAACTCATCCAGTTCGCCACCTGGCCTTCGCCCGATGACCGGTTCAGCTCGACCAACGAATTCTTGGCCGCCCTCGACAAGGCAGAAGAAGCCCTCGAAGACGCGCTGACCGCACCGGCATCACCGCTGGCTTCGCCGCTGGAGGCCAACACCGGCAATGAGCTCAACGGCTTTGAAGTCATTCGCCGGCTCGGCAAAGGCGGCACCAGTTTGGCCCTTGAGGTCCGCCGCAAGGGCGCAGGGCAGCCGCGTCAGGGTGTTTTCAAGATCGCCTTGGAGCCAGAGTACAACGAGCGACTCAAGCGCGAAGCTGAGACGCTGGTGCGGCTACAGCCGCACCAGAACATCGTCCAGTGCTTTGAACGCTTCGAAATCGCGGGGCTGGCGACCCTGTTCCTCTCCTCGGCAGGAGATGAATCACTGGGCGAGCGCCTGCGCCAAGAGGGTCGCCTGGGCTTGGACCTGCTACAGCGGTTCGGCGAGGAACTGATATCGGTTGTGGAGTACCTGGAGCGCGAGGGCGTACCGCACCGCGACATCAAGCCAGACAACATCGGCATCCGCCCGGGGACCGGCAAGCGACTCACCCTCACGTTGTTCGACTTCTCGGGGAAAGCTGGCGGGCGTTCCTGCCACTGACCTGAACGCAGGCACGCGTGTCTACATGGACCCTTTCTTGCGCAAGCGCGGTATGTGGGATGGGTTTGCCGAGCGTTACTCCTGCGCGCTGACCTTGCATGAAATGGCCACCGGCACCCTGCCCGAATGGGGCGATGGAAGCGCCGACCCGGCAACCCTGAAAACCGAGATCGGTCTGGACTCCGAGCGCTTTGATGCGTCGATTCGCAAGCAGGCACTCGACTTCTTTGCCCGGGCACTGGCCCGCGACCACCGCAAGCGCTTTGACAACGCCGAACAGATGCTGCGTCAGTGGCGCAAAGTGTTCGAAAACGTCTCGCGGCCCGTCACCTCGCACACGACGCAAACACCGCAAGGCGACCTGCCCTTCGGTGATGAGCCGACGCCCGTCGAAAGCGGCATCACGCCGAGCACGCCCATCGGGTCGCTGGAACTGGATTCTCGGCACCTAGAACTGCTCGATCGGATTGGCCACGAGGAATTGGCCACTGCGGGCGATCTGGCCGACTTGCCGCGCAATCGTCTCTACCGGCACCGTGGCATCGCCTTGGCCGTCGCGCGTGAACTGCACCAAATTGCCGACCGACTGCGGCAACAGTTCAGCGGCGGCGCGGCCAAGGACGAGCAACCCGCAGACACCACCGTGGCTAAGCTGTCGGTGGATGCGGCAGCCGCCTTGCTCGTGCCCAAGAAAGGCGACGACGCACAACTCCAGGCTCTGGAAGCCTGGCTGGGCCTGAGCGCGCAGGCAGACGCCTCACCACTGGCCGAGGACCTGTTGCAGTCGATGGCTGAGCGGATGTCGCGCCAGCCGGAAGTCACGCACCTGCGAGACGACGTGGCCCTTGTTTTGGCAGGGCTGGGCGGCATCGCCACGGTTGGCGAAATTGCCACCGCGTTGCTGGCCCGGCGCGGCAGCGTGCAAACGGGCCCAGCCCGACACAGCGAGGCCGAAGCGCTGACGCGAGCGGTCATCACCGTCGAGCGCACCAAGCAAGCAGCCCGCTGGCAACTGGTGAAGCGCGACGCCAACGTTCGGCCGCTGATTGAAGCGCCGCAAGTCGACGATCTGGTGGTCGCCACCCTCGCCAGCAGCGGCGCGACCGGGCTGTTCCCCTCCGCACCTGAGGTGCGTGCCAGTTACGCCGTGGTTCTGGGCGAAGCGGCCGACCGTCTGGCACAGCAAGACCCGCTGCCATCGTCACAACAGGTAGCCGACACCTTGGCGCGCGTCCCGCCACCTGCGGGGGATGCGGGCCTGAGCGCTGATCGCCTGATTCGCCTGGCGGCCGCGTGCGCCCGGCAGGCAGCCCTGTCCTCGCGCCTTGAGTTCTATCCGGCCCAGTTGTCTGCGGCACGCGCCGTCAAGCTGGCCACCAATTCGCTGCTCGGTTTGCGTCAGTTCGACATGGAGACCATCCGGCGCCGGATTTTTGCCCGCTACCCAGAGGCGGCGCCTTTGCCCGGCCCCTCGGAGCTGGAGCAGCTGCTCAAGGACGCGGGCCTGGAAGTCAAGTGGGACGGGGCCAAGCGCGCGTTCGTCACGCTCTTTTCGGCGGGCATCATTTCTGGCACCACACAGATCACCCGCTTCGGTACGACCAGCAACCGCCCGCGCTCGTCCACAGCGCCGGATGTACAGGCGGCACTGCAGATCGACGAGCGCATCAAGCACACCTTGACCAGCGGCAAGTTGCTCACACTGTCAGTCGACCCCAAGGGCCTCTCGCTCGCGCAGCGAGAACTGTCGCAGCGCTTTGGCCTGAAGGTCATCGACTTCGACGAGGTCGTGCTCACCCTCCTTGAGGCGCAAGCCAAGGAATGGGACGTGGACTGGAACATCCTGCTGGCCGCCGATGCCGCGCCCGCAGGTTCGGTGGATGCCCAGAACTTCGCGACCGTGCTCAGCGAAATCTGGCCCAAGGTCGAAGCGCAGCTTTTGCAGGACGACAAGCCGGGCTTGTTGGTGAATCTCGGGCTGGCTGCACGCTGGCAGCGGATGCCGCTGTTCGCCAAGCTGGCCGATGCCTGCATGTTTGGTAAGCGCCCGCCGCTGGTCGCCTTGATTGCCAGCCCTCTGACGCCTGACAACCGCCCCGTGCTGGATGGCGAAGCCGTTCCGGTCACCATCAACACTACCGACTACGGTCGTATCCCCCGCGCTTGGCTCGAAAACGCCCACCGCACACACGGCAGCGCGGCCGCCACGCCCAGCACGAAGTCAAACCAACCATGATCAAACGCACCAAGCTGCTGGCGGACCTCAAGGTTCAGGTGAAAGACCTGGAGGCGGACCTACGAGCTCGCTTCGCTACCGACATTGAGTATCGATCGCGACTTACCGCTGACTGGCAAGCAGCTCGTGATGCAGGGCGCACCTCAGAGGATGTAGCAATCTGGGCCGAAGCACAGTTCACGCAGTCTGCCATCGCGTGGGTACTTGCCTGCGTGTTTGTTCGCTTCTGCGAAGACAACGCTCTGCTGGATACGCCTCTGCTGGTCGGCACGGATACCCGAGGTCAGTCTGCACAAGCGCGGCAAGAAGCGTTCTTCATGCAGAACCCAACGGCGTCCGACAACGACTACTTGCGCGACGTTTTCGCTGTCGCGGCCAAGCTGCCGGGTCTGTCAGATGTGATGAGGGTGCAACGCACTTTGCTTCAAGCACCCGTGTCTGCGGACTTGGGCAAACAACTTGTTCGCTTTTTCCGAGCAGCAGATGCAGATACCGGCGCACTGGTGCACGACTTTGCTGATCCGGACTGGAACACCCGCTTCCTGGGTGACCTGTACCAGGACATGTCCGAAGCGGCGCGCGAGAAGTACGCACTGCTGCAAACACCGGAGTTCGTTGAATCGTTCATCTTGGACCGAACACTGACTCCAGCGCTGGATATCTACGCGTTGGAAGATGTGGACCTGATCGATCCGACCTGTGGCTCGGGACACTTCTTGTTGGGCGCCTTTGAACGATTGGCCCCGCGATGGCTGAGGCAACAGCCTGGCAACGTGAACGTGGCGATTCAAGAGGCCTTGAGCAGGATAGCGGGTGTAGATCTCAACCCTTATGCGGTGGTAATTGCTCGCTTTCGCCTGCTCATCGCCGCCTTGAAGATGGCCAATGTTCACAAGTTGAGGTTGGCGCCGTCATTTCACTTGCACATCGAAACTGGTGACAGTCTGTTGCATGGATTTGATCAACGCGACTTCTCGCGCGCACAAACTTCACTGGCCCTAAATAATCCACAAGAAAATCTCGGCGCACAAGCGGACCGTCTTTATCGCCACGCATTTGCAGCTGAGAATTTAAACGCAACGAATGAAATTCTTGCGAAAAAGTATGCGGTTGTGGTGGGAAATCCACCTTACATCACGGTAAAGGATAGGTCGGTTTCGACTCTTTATCGCGAACGTTTCAAAAGTTGTCACCGGACCTACGCGTTAGTGGCCCCTTTTTGTGAACGCTTCTGGGCGCTTACCAAGCCTCTGGACCGAGCAAATCGGGCAGGCTTTGTTGGGTTGATCGTTTCAAACTCATTTATGAAACGAGAGTTTGGAAAAAAACTCGTTGAAGATTTCTTCCCAAAAATTGACCTTACCCATGTAATTGACAGTTCCGGCGCGACCATTCCCGGCCATCAAAAGGACACAGTGATTCTTGTCGGTCGTTCTCGCCCGCCGGCAAGCACAACGATTCGTGCAGTCTTAGGAATTAAAGGCGATCCGTCAGCTCCGGAAAATCCGGCAGAGGGGCCAACATGGACAGCAATCGTCAATCAAATTGACCAACGGGGATCTGAAACTGAGTGGATCAGCGTATCAGACGTTGATCGAGAAAACTTTTCAAAGCACCCTTGGAGCATAGGTGGCGGAGGCGCATCTGAACTTAAGGAGGCTCTTGAAATTGATCGTTCTGTCGTTTTGGACGAAGCGCGGGAAATCGGGTACTCGGGACAAACAAATGCTGATGGCGTCATGCTCGCCGGCATCGATGCTTTCCGTCGACAGGGAATAGAAGAGATTCATATCAGACCCGTCGTAATGGGCGATGCAGTTCGAGATTGGCACTTTAGCGGTGCCAGCGACTACTGCCTTTTCCCTTATGGGGAGCAAGACCTACTCCCGATTCAGGACCTTCCACGAATCTATCGTTGGCTCTGGCCAAATAGAACGACGCTTGGCAACCGAGCAACGTTCTCTGGTGGTACGTATTTTTCAGAAAACCGGCCTTGGTGGGAATGGCATCAAATCGCGTTACGCCGATCGCACACACCGTTTTCGATTACGTTTGGCGAAATAGCCACTCATAATCATTTTCTCCTCGATCGAGGCGGAAAAATATTCAATCGTACCGCACCGATAATTAAGCTCGCTCCCGACGCAAATGAAGATGCTCACCTCGGCCTAGTGGGCCTACTAAATTCATCAGTTGCATGCTTCTGGTTTAAGCAAGTGTGCTTTCAAAAGGACCGGAAAAGTGGTTGGGATGAGCGATTTGCACATGACGGAACCAAAGTTGGTCAATTCCCTGTAGCCGAAAGGCGACCGTTGGCTAAAGCTCGCGAAATCGATCGGCTATCAACTGAACGCTCGAACCTTCTGCCGGCCCAGTTGCTTATTTCGTCGGTACCGACGCGAGTCCAACTTGACCAAGCACGTGCTGCGGCTACCGACATTCATCACAATATGATTGCGTGGCAGGAAGAATTGGATTGGGAGGTCTATCAGTACTACGGCGTGCTGGACGAAGACCTCTTATATGCGGGGGTACCGCCAGAGGTTAACTTTGGTGAGCGTGCGTTTGAAATCGTCCTGGCCCAAGATTGTGCGGCAGGTAGCAAGACCACCATTTGGTTCGAGCGGCACAACGGCATACCCATCACGGCGGTTCCGAGCCACTGGCCGCAAGACTACCGTGACCTGATTGAGCGCCGTATTGCGGCTATCCGTCGCAATCGTGATCTTGCATTGATTGAGCGGCCTGAGTGCAAGCGTCGCTGGGCAGCTGAGCCATGGGAAACGCAAGAGAAGGTTGCTTTGGAGAATTGGCTTCTTACCCGTATTGAGGCTAAAGACCTTTGGCCACGCGACGCAAGCCCAGCCCCCAGACTGCGCTCGGTTCGCGAGTTAGTGGATGCGCTCTCTGGTGACGAAGAATTTCGGCGTGCCATTGACCTTTACGCTGGATTGGGCAGCGATGCTCACGGGACGTTGGTTGACCTAATTCAGCAGTCCAGCGTGCCATATCTGAGTTCTATGCGATACAGCGAAGGTGGTTTGCGCAAGCAAATAGCCTGGCAAAGTACCTGGGCCCTGCAGCGGCGTGAGGATGAGATTGATGCGCAGGTCGCTCGCCAAATGGCGGAGTCCACTCCAGAGGAAATTGCGCAGGAACAGGCGAGACGCAAGCTGACCGAAGTGGGGTCTATTCCGGTACCGCCAAAGTACAAGTCAGAAGATTTTCAAAGTGGTGTCTTCTGGAAGATGCGCGGTGCACTGGATGTCCCCAGAGAGCGCTTCACGAGCTTCCCTGGGCTGGAACGCAGCAACGACGCCGGAAGCCCAATGCTGCTGTGGGCCGGCTACGACACCAAGGCACGTGCCCTTGCGCTAACGGGCTACCTATACGAGATGCTGCAACGCGAAGGCGCCGACGCGGCTCGCTTGACCCCTGCATTGGCCGGTCTGGACGAACTGCTGCCCTGGGTCCATCAATGGCACCCGGAGATCGACGACGACCTGGGCATGAGTACCGGCGACTACCTGCAGGGCTTGCTCGATGCGCAATTGGCCCAGCACGGGCTAACACTCACGGCGGTGCGTGCCTGGCAGCCGCCTGCGCCCGTTCGCCGCACACGCGGCAGACGCTCCAGCGCAGCCGCGCAGGCCTGACACGAATCACGAGGGATACAACAACATGCCAAAACTACGCGAGATATTTGACCTGCCCGAACAGGTCCACCAGGGCGACTTTGTTCTGCGCCTGACCGACGGCTTGAACACTCCTGCGGAAACCGTGCGCGACTACATCGCCACGCCCCAGTTGGTGAAGTGTTTTGACCAGGCGCTCGGCGTGGTCAAGGGTGCAATCGACAGCCGAATGAGCAAGGGCGCGTACCTGCACGGCAGTTTCGGCTCGGGTAAGAGCCACTTCATGGCCATCCTCTCGCTGCTGCTCCGTGGCGACGCCACGGCCCGTGGCAAGCCCGAACTGGCCTCGGTGGTGTCCAAGCACAACGGGTGGACACAGGGCAAGAAGTTCCTGGTTGTTCCGTACCACATGATCAATGCCGAGACGCTGGAATCGGCACTGTTCTCGGGCTATGCCGAGCTGACCGCACGGCTGCACCCGGACGCACCGAGCCCTGGCTTCTACCAGAGCGAGGGCATGCTCAACGATGCGCAGAAGCTGCGCACGCAGATGGGGGATGAGGCCTTCTTCCGCACCCTGAACGGTGCGACCGGTGCCGCCACCGGAGGCGGCGGCTGGGGAAAGGTCACGCAGACCTGGGCCCCTGCGCGCTTCGAGGCCACGCTGAAAGTGCCGCCTGGCAGCCCAGAGCGCTTCCAACTCGTCGGTGCGCTGACACGCGCCTTCTATGGCAGCGTGAGCCACCTCTCTGCCTCGCAGCGCGAGATGTACACCTCGCTCGACGAAGGCCTGTCGGCAATGTCGCATCACGCGAAGGACCTGGGCTACGACGGCATCATCCTGTTCCTGGACGAGTTCATCCTCTGGCTGGCCAGCCGGGCCGCCGATGTGGCCTGGATTGCCCGCGAAGGACAAAAGGTCGCCAAGCTGGTGGAGTCAAGCAACGCCGACCGACCGACGCCCATCGTCAGCTTCATGGCTCGCCAGCGCGATCTGCGCGAACTGGTCGGCGAGCACATGCCCGGTGCGGAACAGTTGTCGTTTGCCGACACGCTGCAGTATTGGGAAGCGCGCTTCGACAAGGTGAACCTGGAAGACCGCAATCTTCCAGAAATCGCCAAGAAGCGCCTGCTGCGCACGCGCGGCCCTGCCGAGGAAGCGCTGCTAAGGGGTGCCATCAACAAGCTGCTCAGCAGCCAGCCCGAAGTGTTGCAAACACTGCTGACGCGCGACGGCGATCAGCAGATGCTGCAGGACCTGTACCCCTTCACGCCGGCGCTGGTTCAGACCCTGATCGCCGTGTCGTCGATGCTGCAGCGCGAGCGCACAGCACTCAAGCTGATGCAGCAGATGCTGGTGGACAAGGCCGACTCCCTGGAGATTGGCGACGTCATCCCGGTAGGCGATCTGTTCGACGTGATCGCCGACGGCGACGAACCCTTCACCCACGGCATCAAGCTCTTCTTTGAACAGGCCAAGCAGCTCTGGCGTCGTCGCCTGCTGCCGATTCTGGAAACCCAGCACGGTGTGACCTGGGAAGACATCGAGTCGGGCAAGGCCGACCCGAAGAAGGCTGCCGCGCTGCAAAACGACGCCCGTCTGCTCAAGACTCTGGTGTTGGCCGCTTTGGTGCCCGAGGTAGAAGCCCTGAAGAACCTGACGCCGACTAAGCTGGCGGCGCTGAACCACGGCACGATCCGCACGCCGGTGCCTGGCAGTGAGGGCATCACGGTACTGACCAAGCTCAAGCGTTGGGCGGGCCAGGCGGGTGAGATCAAGATTGCCGATGACCCGCCGAACCCAATCGTGTCGGTGGAAGTCGCCAAGGTGGACACGGATGCCATTCTGGCCAACGCGATGTCGTTCGACACGCAGGGGAACCGGCAGGCAGAAGTCAGGCAACTGATCACCGATGGTTTGGGGCTCGCCAACGTCGGCTCCAGCCTGCTACCCCCGGAGATGGAGATCAGTTGGCGCGGCTCGCGCCGCAATGCGGAGATTCTGTTTGGCAACGTCCGCGAGCAGTCCTTCGACACCCTGAAGGGGCGTGAAGGTACGTGGCGCATCCTGATCGACTTCCCGTTCGACCACCAACCCGAACACGGCCCACAAGACGATGTGGCCAAGATCAACGGCTTCCTCAACGACGGCCGGGTCGGGCGCTCGGTGGCCTGGCTGCCGTCCTTCCTGTCACCCAACACCCAGGACCAATTGGGGCGGCTGGTGGTCATCAATTTCGTGCTGCGTGGCAACAACCTCGATCAGCAAGCCAGCCAACTGTCGCAGGCAGACCGTGAGCAGGCGCGAGTACTGCTGACAAACCAGCGGGACCAACTGCGGCAGTTCATTCGCAACTGCTTGTACACCGCCTACGGTCTCAACAGTGTGGCCCAGGAAGCGCTGGACCCCGCGCAGACGGTCGACGAGCACTATTTCAGCCTCGACCCCTCTTTGGTCTTGCGCCCACCGGTGGCGGCCAACTTCAAAAGTGCGTTCGAGAAGTTGACCGAACAAGCGCTGGACTACGAGTTTCCAGCCCACCCGCACTTTGATGCTGAGCCCAGGCCGATTGCGGTGAAACGCCTGGCTGATCTGATGGTGCTGGCCGCCCAGAAGCCCGCCCATCGGGTCGAGCTCGAAGCCTCGCTTCGGGACGACGCCAAGCGCATCGCACCCAAGCTCGATCTGGCTGAGGTGGGCGAAGCGGCCCTGCAGCTACGTGATGACTGGTCGCAGCACTTTGCCCGACAAATCGCGCAGCAGTCTGGCCGCGAGCCCACCGTGACCGATCTCCGACGCTGGCTAGATCTTCCCGACCGGCGCGGCTTGCGCGAAGACCTGCAAGACCTGGTGATCCTGACCTGGTTGGCAAAGAGCAATCGCTCCTTGTACCGCTTGGGCCAGCCTTTCAAGGGCGAAATCGGCAACGTGCCAAACGAATGCGAGGTGCGCGAGCAGCCCCTGCCGACAACGGCTGAGTGGGACAAGGCCACCAGGTTTGCTGGCGATATGCTGGACCCGGCCATGGCAGCGCTGTATCGGTCAGCGCCGGGACTGGTGGAGTTTTCTCGCGCGGCACGCAAGCGTGTAACCGACACGGCAGCCCATTTGCTGAACTACCTGCGCGTGGTGGAGCAGTTGATGACCTTGGTGCAGACCGATGTCGTGGCCATGGGCGAACCTGCTCTTCGCAAGACAGGCGCAACCCGCCTGCGCGACTGGTTCGCGGCCATGGAGTCCAGCAGCTCGGAATTTGACCTCGTCAACCTCGTGGCGAGGCTGGACTTCAGCACCGAAGAAGTCGCCGAAACCAAGGCGGTTCTCGGCGGGGTCCAGGCACTGGCACGTGTCGAGGCAAAGCACTACCTGGTCAACAGTTTGCGCTCGATCGCGAGCGGCAACGGTGAGTTTGCGCCGCGTGCCAACCAGATTCTGGAAAGCCTGGCGCACGCGGTGCTCCGCTACGAGTACGTCGATGGACTCGAAGCCGCTGTCGCCCAGTTCGAACGCGACGCGGGAACGCTGATGGCCGATGTTGCCAACCGAGCGACGCCACCGGCCCCGCAGCCTCAGCCCGCGCCGGAGCCAGAGCCGGAACCCGGCATGAAAGCGCCGCAACGCATTGAGCGCGCTAGGCTGGTGAAAACCGATGCCCTTAAGGCATTGGCGGATACGCGCACGCTGCTTGAGGGACTCGGCGAGGTCAGTGTGGATATTCAGATCGTGATCCGGGAACAGGAATGAAGGTCCCGGCGCATCAGATCAGTCTTCAGGCCAAGCAGGCCCATGAGGCGGACCCGCCAGCAAGATTCATTCTGTTGCGGCTGCCGCCAGACGCCTTCGATGGAGCGGCGGTGGATGTGAACACTGAGAGCTGGCCAGTGTCGGCCTGCAGTTCCCCTTTGTCCGTTCGCGACGCCATGCGACGTCATTCAACCAGCACAGCGCCGGTTGTCTTGCTGTTCTCAGGCGACGAGAGTGACTTGGGCTCTGACGTGCTGGCACGCTGCGCCAAGCGGCGCGCCATCACCCACGACCTTTGGCAGACCGTTCTGGCTCTCTTTCGGGCGGCGCACATTGATCCGCGACTGGCCCGCCACCGCTGGCTGGCTGAGCTCCTCGTGCGTTACATGCCTGCTGAGGGATATGCCCCGGTTCGGTCGCTCGTCTTGGATCAAGACCGTGCCTGGAAGGAGTTGTTCCGCGTCGTTCTGGGCTTCGAGTCTTATCCGCCGACAGAACTTGACCTGCTGAAATGGGCTGGCGATGCCCAACGGCGAGAGCAGTTCAAGACGCTGGAGGACACCGCACGTCAGGAGACAGTCCAACGACTGAGTGAAACGCTGGGCGACTTGGTGAGCTTCGTCTTTGCGGCCATCGACACGGGCAGTGCCGATGAACTAGTCGCCATTGCCATGCTTTGTGAAGCCTTGGAAGACAAGACCGCCGGCACGGAAGCGAGTCGGGCAAAGGTGGCAGCCCGCCTGGAGGTGCTGTTCGATGGACTGACGATTTCGTCACACACCACGCACCAACTGGCTGGCGCAGCCGACGCCTGGTTCGCCCGCGCCCCAGAGGCAGCCAAACAGCAGCAGGTTGCACGCTACGAGTCGTTGGTGACGCAGCTCAAGGCAGAGTCACTGGCAGCACATGCACGGTACGGGAGCGCAGCACTGCGCGAAAAGACAAAGGCCTTCGCGGGCGCACTGAACGAACTCAACCTGCCCGAGGCCATTTCGCGATTTGGGCATCTGATGGCCCATCGCGGGCCGGTTCTGAACAGCCGCTCGGAGCTCAGGTGCAAGATGGCTGTGCGCTTGGTAAGCTGGCTCACGCAAACTGCCAACTCGTTTCCCTCAGCATTGAACGCGCTCGCTGAGCAATATCGGAATGAAATCGCCTGGGTGGATTGGGCACAGACAGTACTGCTGGAGGGCGACGACTCCGCTGACCTGGCAAACGCCTACGGACTGCTGCGCGAGAATACGCGCGCTAGAAGGGACTTGTTCGATCGGCGATTCGCCGAGTCGCTGTCGGCTGATCAGCCAAACGGGACGACGTTGATTCCGATTGAGGACGCGCTCGACAAATGCGTCGCACCGGTTGCTGCAGCTGGTCGCAGCTTGCTCATCGTGGTGGACGGGATGAGCATTCCCGTTTTTCTTGAGCTGCACCACAGCCTGACAGATCACGGCTGGGTTCAGTTCGAGCGCGCCGAAGGGGCCTGCTCGACCTTGTTGGCCATGTTGCCGTCCACAACAGAGGCGTCCAGAACTTCGCTGCTTTGCGGTACTGCTTGTGCGGGCTCTGCGTCGACGGAGAGGTCAGCATTCAGCTCCTACCCGTCGCTCGTCGCCCTGTCTGTCGCTGGCAAGCCGCCGGCCATTTTTCACAAGCGAGACTTGCTCGACAGTTCTGGCGTCACCCTTTCGAATGACCTGAGAACAGCCCTGAGCGATACGCGGCAGCGGGTCGTTGCCGTTGTGATCAATGCGGTGGACGATCACTTGATGAAGTCTGACCAACTTCGACTTCGCTGGGACGTTGCCCAGTTCAAGGGGCTGGACGCACTGCTGGCGGAAGCACGGTCCTCTGATCGGGCCGTAATGCTCACAAGTGACCACGGCCATGTACTTGACCAAGATACGATGATGCAAGGGGCAAGTCCCAATGCTCGATGGCGCGAACCGAGTCTGGAGTCCTATTCAGGCGAGATCGCCTTGAAAGGCAATCGAATAAAGGCTGCCAGCGGCATCGACGAGGTTGTTCTGGCTTGGAGCAGCAAGTTGCGCTACGCCAGCAAACGAAACGGCTACCACGGCGGATGCGCACCGGCCGAAGCGCTCGTTTCCGTCGCAACGTACCGCTATGGCACCAAAGCTGTGGATGGCTGGAGCATTCGGGACGAAGCGGCGCCCGATTGGTGGCAGGCATGATGAGACGAGATTAAGCGATCAAGGAAAAGCGAGCATGGCACGAATTGAAAACCACAAGTACAGCATCGAAGAAGCGTTTCGGGAGTGCTTTTACATCGTCCCTGACTACCAGCGTGAGTACGTCTGGACAGACAAGGAAGTGTACCAGCTGCTGGAGGACATCAACGAGCAGATTGATGCGGGTTCGAACCGAGAGTACTTCATCGGTACGGTGTTGGTATCACCGACCGATCAGAAGAATCACTATGAGGTAATCGACGGCCAGCAGCGGCTGACCACCCTCTTCCTGCTGCTTTGTGCCCTCAAGCATTTATTTAAGGGCGAGTCGCAACGACAGGCTGTCAGCGGCCTGATTTTGACCAGCTACACGGACAGCGACGGCGAGACAAGAACCAGCTTGAAGCTTGAGCCGCGTTACGAAAATGCCGGCGACGTCATAACTAAGTTGGTTGAGCTGGACGCCGATCCGCAGTCAGTACGCGCCGGCATTCAGGCGGCTGGCATTCCCAGCTTTGGATCACTGGAAAACTTGGTCAATGCCTACGGCACGTTGTATCGGTACTTGAAGGACAACTACGACGACGCACCGAAGCTGAAAAAATACTGGGGCTATCTGGCCAATAACGTGGTGTTCATCCAAATTTTAACCGACGTCAGCAGTGCGCTGAAGATCTTCGAAACGATCAACGAACGAGGCGTCGGCCTAAATCCAATGGATCTCTTGAAAAACCTGCTGTTCACGCAGGTTAAGCAGACCCAGTTCACGCAACTCAAAGACGAGTGGAAGAAGATCAGCAAGCCGCTGGAGAAGGACAAAGAAAAGCCACTGCGCTTCCTGCGCTACTTCCTGATGGCTAACTACACCATCAAGAACGCGCGTGGCGATGCCGTGGTGCGTGAAGACGAGATCTACAATTGGTTCATCGACAAGGACAATGCGGCCCTGTGCGACTACGGCAATAAGCCCTTCGAGTTTGTCCGCAAAGTCATTCGTAATGTCGAGCATTACCTCTATTTCGGTCGCGGCCTGGGAGCTGACGGCAAACCGAGTCTGGCGATGGACAGCCTCAAGAGATTGGCCGGCGGCGCTTTCAGCTTGCACTACGTGCTGCTGCTGGCAGCAGCAGCCTTTCCGAAGACGTTGTTTGACCACTTCGTTGCCCAGCTCGAGAGCTTTCTCTTCTATTATATTTTCACCAAGACACCGACCAAGGACCTGGAGCGGAATTTCTCGCTCTGGGCCGACGAACTCAGGAGGATTGCTGGCGTCGCTGACCCGATGAAGCAGCGTGCAGCCCTGAACGCTTTTATCGCTGACCACTTTGAGAAGAACATGGCGGCCAAGTCGCAGGAGCTGGCAGACGCACTCAAGCGCTTCTCGCTCTATTCAATGCAGCAGTACCGGACCCGGTACCTCTTGGCACGTCTTACACAGCACGTCGACATGGCATTCAGAGGCCTCAAGCCTCCGGGAAGCCTGGAGCCTTTCACTAAGCTCGAAATAGAGCACATCCTACCCAACACCCCAACAGCGGCCTTGCGCGATAAATGGGCTGGCGAAAACCCAGGCACAAATTACGAGGACTACAAGAACAAGCTCGGAAATTTGACGCTGCTGGAGAAGCCGATCAACATCGTGGCCGGCAACGACTTCTACTTGGCCAAGCAGGCGGAGTACCGCAAGAGCAACAATTACCTGACTCGCAGCCTAGTCGAGCTTACTGCCGTTGGCCAAAACACTTCGATCAGTCGGGTCAATGAAAAGCTGGAGTCTTTTCCCTTGTGGAACGCGGCAGCGATCGACAAGCGGCATGGGCTCTTGATAGCCTTGGCCCGGGACGTATGGAAGACGACACCGATCAATGTTTGAGCGGCGTGGTCATTCGCGAACTCGGGAGGGAGTCAAGACCAAGCCGAATTCTGCCTCGCCTTCTCATAGCTCTTCTCATTCTGGCGCTGGCGGATTCATTTCCTAGGAAAGGTAGCAATAGAGTAGCAAAACCAAAAATGAAAAGGGGTTACGTTTCCGTAACCCCTTGATTTTTTGGCGCGCCCGGCAGGATTTGAACCCACGACCCCTTGGTTCGTAGCCAAGTACTCTATCCAACTGAGCTACGGGCGCATGACATCATTATAACAAACTCCGGCGGTATTAGACGAGAGTCTCGGGAACGGGGCGCCCATGCCGCGAAGCCGTCGACGCCATCCAATGAACAGCGGAACGGCGCAGCCGAAGAGGGCGGCAGTCGACGGCTCGGGCACCGCGGCCAGCGGGAAGCCGAGCTGTTCGGCCGCGATCCGCTGCAGTGCGAAGGCGCTGGAAGCGGAAATGCCCAGCTCGCGGGCGGCAATCTCGCTGGCGCCCAGCGACTGCGGGTCGAGGCCGGTGATGGTGCCGAACAGCGTCAGCGCGCTTAAGTAAGAGCCGTACTTGCTGGCGTGGGTGTTGTCGAGCCACCAGAGGTCGAGCAGGTTAGCGTCGGCGCCGGGGTTGTAGGGATTCCGCATCGCGACCCCTTCCTGCACCGCCCGCATGAACGCATCCCCCACCGGCGCCACGCCCGCAAAGTTCGAGTTGCTGGCGGCCTTGTTGAAGAAGGAGGTGTGCAGGTCCGTGGTCATTCCTTCCAGCGCTGCGTAGTACAGCTCGGCCGGGCCGCCGGCGGCGCTGGTATCGACGATGGGGCGTCCGTCCGCCGTGGTGATGTCCGGAGTCGTGATGGGATGGGCATAGACCATGTCGGGGCGCGCCCAGCTCTGCTCCAGGAAAACCTTGGTGGCAGGATCGGCGTTCGGGTTGGCCGGAATGGTGCGCACGGTGTTGCACGTGGTCACCGACGAGCCGGTGGCCGCAACGCAGAGCGCCGCCCGCTGCGCTGCCGTTCCCGTCGACGGCCCGCCGAACAGCGCCGATTCCGTGTACGTCTGCGCTGCGCCCGAGTGGATGAACTGCTCGAACTTGTCCGCGTAGGCGTTGAAGTACGCTAGATTGGCGTTCTTCCCTTTGCCCGCCGGCAGCGCGGCATCGCTCTGCTCCTGCAGCACAACCGTATCCCACCTCTTGGAGGCGACGTTCGAGCGGAGATCCCAGCCGTTGGGATTGGTCGCGGAGATGTTGGTGTTGAGAAACTGGCCGCGCAGCGACGCGGCGTTGCGGGTGGAAAGCGACACGTCGTAGTTCAGCCCGGCCTCGTCGGTGAATTTCTTGAAGATTCCCGGCACCCCGCCCCAGGGGTGCTGCTCGAACCAGCCTTCGCCGGGGGTGCCGACGGGAAAGCTGTTGGTCCCGATGGGGCTGACCGCGTTGAACGCGGCGGTGAGGTCGTGCACGTTGGCGGCGTTGTAGCTCAGCACCGGATCGACCCGGCCGAACGTGTAGCTGTTGCCGACGAAAAGGATCGCGACGGGATCTGCCCGGACGATGGGCGCGAAGACCGCCGCCGCGATGGCAGCGAGAAAACACCAAAATCCGAGCCGGTGCTGCGGGTTGCGCTCCCGAGAGGAAGCGAGCCGAACAGTGCGATTGGAATGCCCAAGGACTTGCGGAACGGCAGTGGTCATGATGTTCTCCCGTCGAATGTTTCCGGATCGTGCGCCGATGGTGGACTTCGGCGGCTCCCCTTCCTGCGCCTTTTCCCAATGCCTCTGTTCCGACTCTTCCAAGATATGTGGGGTTAGCAACTGAAGCGTAGGAATGCTTTTTCCCCATGTCAAATACATGGAACACGCCAGTTCGATATCTTTATGCTATGGGAAGGAATGCGGAAATAATGGCCCGGCGACCGGCTTCGATGGGCATGCGGCTATCGAGAATCCGCTTGCATCGGAAGCCATTTCGATAGCCAAACAAACAGCGAGGAAATAATCGATGGAGCTGCGGCATCTGCGTTATTTCGTGGTGGTCGCGGACGAAAAACACATCACGCGAGCCGCGCAAAGGCTGGGAATGCGGCAGCCTCCTCTCAGTCACCAGATCAGGGCGCTGGAAACGGAGTTGGGGATGGAGCTGTTCAAGCGCTTGCCAAGGGGGGTCGAGCTGACGCTCGGCGGCGCCGCTTTTCTAAAGGAGGCGCAGGCCATTCTGGCGAGCGTCGACCGTGCCGTGCTCAAGGCAGCGCGTGCCGCGCGCGGCGTGGAAGGGACTCTATCGATTGGCTTTACCAGCTCGGCCGCCGCCCATTGCCTGGTGCCGGACGGAATCCGCGCCTATCGACGGGCCTATCCTGGAATCGCGCTCGATTTTCGGGAAGGCAACGCCGCCCAGCTTACCGAAGCCGTGGCGAAAGAGGCTCTTTGCGTTGCGATTTTGCGCGCGCCCGTGGCGCAGCCTCCGGGGATCGTCTTCGATGCGCTGCTGGAAGAGGAGATGCTGCTCGTGCTGCCGATCGGGCATGCCCTGCTGTCCGGAAAGGAGCGGCGCACGATGCCGACCGTCTCGCTCGGCTCGCTGGCGGACGAAGAGTTCATCTTGGTCAGGCGACCCGGAGCGCCGGGAATGTACGCCAACCTGATTTCCGCGTGTCGTCAAGCCGGCTTTACGCTGCGGATCGCGGCGGAAGTGAACCAGATGCTGACCAACATCGCCCTGGTGGCGGCGGGGGTCGGAATCTCGGTCGTTCCCGCTTCCATGCGTTCCATCCACCGGGAGCGGGTCGTGTATTGCCGGTTGACGGGCGCGCCGCAGCTGGTCGCTTCGATGACGCTGATTTACCGGCAGGACGAGACCAACCCGGCAGCGAAGCAGTTCGTTGCCCTGATGAAGGGGCTGGCGCCGGCGCAATTCTGAGCATCGGCCTGCGCGGCGTGCTACCGGGATTCGCGCTCCATCTGCCGGTTGCGCTCGTCGGCGCTCTTCTGCATGTCGTCGCTCAGCCGGGAGGCATTGTTGAGAGCGCGGGCGCCCGGCTGGATTGGCGCCGGCAGCTTGTCCACATCGGTCACCCGCTCGCCGGTCTTGGGCTTCGGTATGTCGGTAGGCTTGCGGTCGCAACCGCCCAGCGCCAGCATCGCCGCCGTCAGAACTGCCAGCATCGGTTTCATGGTGTCGCCTCCATAATCAAGATTTCGCCGCGTCCGCCGCTGCCCAGATCGCCCACCCAGCGGCGCACCGTCGGCGGCACGGCGAGGCCGGCGAAGCGGCCGGGAATGCGGCGCCAGGAGTTGAACAGCAGCGTGAGGAAGCCCAGCGAATGGCTGCCGCAGTCGTTGAAGGTGGAAACCATCTCCGGCGCTTCGCCGAACAACAAGGTGCCGCGCTTCATCAGGAATCCGGCGCCTATGCCCGTGCGCCCCAGCACCGCGACGGTCCCCGCCAGCATGCGCGCGCCGCAATAGTCCCCGGCATCGTTTTCGATCAGGATCGCGCCTC